>Ga0114922_10000721_pt1 | contig 31879 bp, 27 predicted proteins | sample AartaG_FD_100975 | JGI IMG/M metagenome (GOLD analysis project Ga0114922, IMG submission 100975) | Deep subsurface microbial communities from Aarhus Bay to uncover new lineages of life (NeLLi) - Aarhus_00045 metaG | ecosystem: Environmental > Aquatic > Marine > Oceanic > Sediment | place... | reverse complement strand
TGGCATGCCGGAGCGTTGTACATATATCAGGGCATTCATGGAAATTACTTGTCTTCTACACGCTATCGCTTTTATGTCCTCCAGCCGCGAGACTTCACTAAGCCCTGTTATGGCTTGGGGCAATTTATGAATAATTCAGGTTTAACCACTCAATCAGGGAAAAAACGTGCTGAATATCCCTCCTGAAGACCTGATACGCACCCTCGGTTCTGAAGGCCTATCAAAGGTGCGGATAAAGGGGAGCCGGTTTATCGGCCTGGCTGCGCGTGCATCCACCCGGGAAGAAGCGGGTAAAATTATCCGGGCCGAGGAGAAAAAATATCACGCAGCAGCCCACCACTGCTGGGGCTGGCGCTCACTTGAGCATGCTGAAACCGCGTTCGCTTACGACGATGACGGCGAACCGGCAGGCACGGCCGGAGCGCCGATTCTCAAGGCAATCGAAAGCGAGGGCCTTCTCGGAGTTGTGGTGGTTGTCACCCGCTATTTTGGTGGTGTGAAACTTGGAACAGGCCCCCTGGCGCGGGCTTACTCCCAGGCCGCAGCAAAGGCTATTGCCAGTGCAGTAAAAACAGAGGGCATGTTCGGGGCAAGCTATTCGCTCACCCTTGAATATCCCTTTCTGGGCCGGGTAAACAAGCTTATCGAAACAGGCCCTGTGGTCGTCATATCCCGCAATTTCGAGGAGAAGGTCGGTCTGAAAATTGCAGTAGCCACCAGCAGGGCCGAGACCTTCATTTCCTCGCTCACCGAGTCCACAGGAGGCCGAATCGGAATCGAGCCGCTGGGTGTTCGGCCTGTTTTTCAGGATTAAATCTTCGCTAAAGACCACACCAGGGACGGTGATTGATGAAAACGAGCGTGAAGTTGGCCCAGCCGATCATTGCCACTGAAGATCTTCCCAGCACACTGCCCCTTCTTCCCCTCGAGGACAGGATCGTATTTCCCAATGTCGTGGTGCCGGTTGTAGTTCCCGAAGGCGAATTCGCCCAGTTGATCGAGGATAATATCACTGATAAACAGCTCGTTGCGCTGGGCTACCCGATAGGGCAGGATACAGGCAAAAAGAAACAGGATAAACGCTTTCTCCCCTTTGCCACCCTTGGACGGGTACTGAAAATGTTGCGCATGCGTGATTCCTCCATCCGTCTGCTGATCCAGGGGGTGGGCAGAATTCGCCTGGGCAAGGTACGCCACGAGGGAAAACTTTTCCTCTGCTGTCCGCAGACAATCAAATTGCCAGGCGAATCGCCGGTGGAGCTCATAGCTCTGAGAAAGGCGCTTTTGCTTCTGTTCCGTGAAATGATCGATCTCAACCCTATTCTTTCCGAGGATTTGCTCAGCGCATCCGATACGATCGAGACAGCCGGGGAGCTGGCCGATTTCGTTATGGCAAATATAGACCTGCCTCTTGATGAAAAAAGGCAGCTTTTCATGACTGTGGAACCGCGCGAGCGTGCACAAATGGCGATCGACTTCCTGGTGCGGGAACGCAACCTGATCGAGCTCAGCAAACACATCCAGTCCAAGGTCAAGACCCAGCTCGACAAGGAGCAGCGCGACTATTATCTCCGGGAACAGCTCAAGGTTATCAGGCACGAACTCGGCGAGGAGGAACCGCACAAGCGTGAACTGGAGGAGCTTGCCAGAGAGGTCAAGAATGCGGAGATGAGCGATGAAGCGCTCGAGATGGCCTACCGCGAACTGGAGCGCCTGCGCCGGATTCCCCCCTCGGCCAGCGAATATCATGTCTCCCGCACCTACCTCGACTGGCTGATTCACCTTCCCTGGCAAAATTGCAGCCCTGACCGGTTGGATATCATCGAGGCCCGCCGCATCCTGGATGAGGACCATTACAGCCTCACCAAGGTCAAGGAGCGGATTATCGAGTACCTGGCCGTGCGACAGCTCAAGCAGGACTCGAAAGGCCCGATTCTTTGCTTTGTCGGTCCTCCTGGTGTGGGCAAGACCTCGCTTGGCAAGTCCATTGCCCGTGCGCTCGGCCGCAAGTTCTGCCGTATCTCCCTTGGTGGAATCCGGGACGAGGCTGAAATCCGCGGGCACCGTCGCACCTATATCGGCTCCATGCCCGGCCGCCTGCTCCAGCTTCTGCGCAAAGTGGGTGTTAACAACCCTGTTATCATGCTGGACGAGATCGACAAGCTGGGTTCCGAGGGACGTTCGGACCCGGCCAGTGCACTGCTGGAGGTGCTCGACCCTGCGCAGAATTCTGCATTCAGTGACCACTACCTCGAAATAAACTTCGACCTTTCCAATATTTTTTTTATCGCTACCTCAAACCTTTTTCACCAGATTCCGCACGTCCTGCGCGACCGCCTGGAGATTATCGAAATCGCCGGGTACACGCCAGCGGAGAAACTTAAAATCGCCCAGCGGTACCTGATTCCCCGCCAACTGGAGGAGAACGGCCTCTCCTCTGGAGGATTGCTTCACCTGGCTGAAGAAACTATCTGCGAGATTATCAAAGGCTACACCCGGGAATCCGGTGTGCGGGAACTGGAGCGCTCGATTGCCTCAATCTCACGCAAAACAGCCCTTCACCTTCTCGAGGGCCGTTTCCACTCCAAAGTTCTTCCCAGGGAACTCCCGGATTACCTGGGTCCGCCGAAATTCCTGCCTGAGACCGCGGGAAGACAGCCGGAAATCGGTGTGGCCACCGCCCTGGCCTGGACTGCTTACGGCGGGGAAATACTTTTTGTCGAGGCCATCTTGATGGAGGGAAACAAGAATTTTGAACTCACCGGCCAGATCGGCGAGGTGATGCGGGAATCGGCAATGGCTGCTTTCAGTTTTCTGCGGGCCAATCGCAGTACTCTGGACATTGGAGAAGACATTTTCTCTCGCTGTGATATCCACCTGCATGTTCCCTCTGGCGCCACTCCAAAGGACGGGCCATCTGCCGGGATTGCGATCCTGACCGCGCTGGCCAGCCTGCTCAGCGGCAGGCCCGTGCGCCACGAGGTGGCGATGACCGGTGAGATTACACTGCGTGGCAAGGTTCTCCCGGTAGGCGGAATCAAGGAGAAAGTGCTCGCGGCTCACAGGGCAGGTATAGGCCAGGTGATCCTGCCTGCAGAGAACGAAAAAGACCTGGTTGATCTGCCCGAGGAGGTGAGCGAACAGCTGGAATTCAGCCTGGTGAGCAGAGTGGATGAAATTCTCAGGCTCGCTCTGTTAAAGTAAAGATAGCTTGATAATTAAGGGTATTTTTGGTATCATGTTACCTGGATGCCGAATCAGCTTATTCCAGGCCCGCCATTCTCAAAAAACCTCATTGACAACAGCGGTTAAAAACTAATATTATAAGAAAGCCCAACGAAGATTTATAACCGGCTGGTTAACCATCTTGTGTTTCGATAAGTGCTATGTGGGATTTGTCAGAGAAATACGATTTTCTTGATGAAATCACTGAGAGGGATCCGAATTACAGTAAGGAAGCCTATGTATTCATCCTCGATTCCCTCCGGGTGCTGCTGGAGAGCCTTCAGGAGGCCCGCCATGTCTCCGGCCGGGAGCTGAGTGAGGGTTGCCGCCGCCGGGTACTCGATCTTTACGGCCCGCTGTCACGCAGTGTGCTTGAGTACTGGGGGATCAGAAGTACAGAGGATATCGGGGAGATCGTTTTCAACCTGATCGAGGCCAATCAGCTCACCAAGACCGAGCAAGACAGCAAACAGGATTTCAAGAACGTTTTCGATTTCGAGGAAGCTTTCGAAAAAAACTATCCCTGGGGCAAAGTCACCTGATTGAAATTTCCTCATCACTATAGCCAGCTTTACTTACTGACACCGATCATCTCAACCACTAATCAATTTTGTAGCTAAGACTTGTGTTTTGCATATTCCTTTCTTAGTTTTTTATGATTTATCAAAATTTGTCCTTTCGCAGCTTTAAAATCTTATTTAAAGGAGGCCCCTGTGAAAATCACTGTAATCGGCACTGGCAATGTCGGTGCTACCACTGCCTGTAAGCTTGTCGAAAAAGAACTCGCCAATGAATTAGTACTCTTTGATATTGTGGAAGGTATCCCTCAGGGAAAGGCTCTCGATCTCTGGGAATCGGCCCCTATCGAAGGATTTGATACTCGCTGTGTTGGTACGAACAGCTACGAAGAAACAGCCGATAGCGATATCGTGGTGGTCACTGCAGGTCTGCCGCGCAAGCCAGGAATGAGCAGGGACGATCTTCTCGATGCGAACGCCAAAATTGTGAAAAGTGTAGCCGAAAATATCAAACAGCAAAGCCCGGAGGCGATTGTTATCGTGGTCTCCAATCCTTTGGATGTAATGGCCTACGCCGCGTTGAAAGTAACGGGTTTCTCCCCGGAGAGGGTTTTCGGCATGGCCGGTATTCTGGACACGGCCCGTTTCAGATCGTTTATTGCTCTGGAGTTAGGAGTTTCGGTGCGGGAGATCTCGGCCATGGTGCTGGGAGGCCATGGAGATTCGATGGTTCCCCTGCAACGCTATACCACGGTCGCCGGAGTACCTCTGCCTGAAATAATGAACCAGGAAACAATCGACAGGCTGATCCAGCGTACGCGGGACGGCGGAGCTGAGATTGTCAAGCATCTCAAGACCGGAAGTGCCTACTACGCTCCTGCTGCGGCAGTAGCCGAGATGGTCGAATCTGTGATCAAAAACAAGAACCGTGTGCTGCCCTGCGCCTGCTACCTTACCGGCCAGTACGGGCTGGAGGATGTATATGTCGGTGTGCCTGCCATGCTTGGCAGCCGGGGCGTGGTAGAGATAGTCGAACTCGATTTGACTGCCGAGGAGAAAGTTGCGCTGCACAAATCCGCCCAGGATGTCAAGGCCAATATCGCCAAACTCAGTTTCTGAGAGGAATTGACACCGAGAGGAGATCGTGTTGAGAACAATCCAGCTAAGCGAGGTAACTGACCGTGTCCGAAAGCTTTGCCCCCAGGCCAACTGTGAACTCGGGGATGACGTGATCGATGCGCTTCGCAGAGCTCGCGAGGTGGAAGAGTCCCCCACTGGAGGCAGGATCCTGGACCAGATACTCGAAAACGCCCGGATTGCCAAACACAGGACTGCCCCTCTTTGCCAGGACACCGGTTTCGCAGTGTTTTTCGCCGAACTCGGCACCGGGGTTGTCCTGGAAGGCGAGGGCACGCTGAAAGATGCAATCAACCGGGGAGTGGCCCAGGGTTATAAGGAGGGGTTCCTGAGGAAATCCATTGTCAGTGATCCATTCAACCGTGTCAATACCGGAGACAATACCCCGGCGGTGGTTTATCTCATCCAGGTTCCGGGCGACAGGCTCACCCTGACATTTGCTCCAAAAGGGGGCGGCAGTGAAAACATGAGCCGGCTGGCTATGCTCAAACCCGCAGACGGCCTGGAAGGTGTCAAGAACTTCGTGGTCGAAACCGTGGAAAAAGCCGGAGCCAACCCCTGCCCACCAATCATTGTCGGGGTGGGGATCGGGGGCACGTTCGAATACTCCGCTTATCTGGCTAAGAAAACGCTGCTGCGGAGGTTGGACAGCAGGAACCCTGATCCGTTCTACGCCAAACTCGAAGAAGAACTTCTCGAACTGGTCAACCGGACCGGCGTGGGGCCACAGGGTCTGGGCGGCACGACCACAGCCCTGGGTGTGCTTGTTGAAGCGCATCCCTGTCATATCGCCAGCCTGCCGGTTGCGGTCAACATGCAGTGCCATTCAGCGCGGCACATGTCGGCTAGCTTTTGAGTTAGCAGGATTTTGATAATCGCACTTAAGTTGTTTCAATTCACGCTGAATTAAAATAAAGGGAAGGTGGGAGCGTAACCCCCTCCCGTTGTAACTTTCATAACCGCACGAATGGAGAAAAGTAAGCTCATGAGCCAGGTCATTTCGCTTACTCCGCCGCTTTCGGATGAGGACGTGATGCGTCTCAGAATCGGGGACGAGGTCAGTTTGAACGGCGTGATCTATACGGCCCGCGATGCGGCTCACAAAAGGCTTGTCGAGCTTGTGGACAAGGGCCAGGAGCTGCCGTTCGAGGTTCGCGGGGCGATTGTCTACTATGTCGGCCCCACTCCTGCAAAACCAGGAGAGGTGATCGGCTCTGCCGGACCGACTACCAGCTACCGGATGGACTCTTACACCCCGGCGCTGCTCGCTCAGGGGCTCAAGGGAATGATCGGCAAGGGAAACCGCGGTTCCGAAGTGCTTGAAGCGATGAAAAAAGAAAAGGCGGTTTATTTTACCGCTGTGGGTGGGGCCGGCGCGCTGATTGCCGACTGGATAACCTCATGCGAGGTAATTGCCTATGAAGACCTGGGTGCAGAGGCGATACACAGGATCGAGGTCAAGGATTTCCAGGTGGTGGTGGCAAATGATGCTTACGGCGGGGATCTGTTCAAGGAGGGAATCGCACGCTACAGAAAAGATTAACCCATTCCGCCTTATTACTTTAAAAATATCTTCTTTTCTTTGACGCTGAGATTTTCTTCCGGTACCGCCGTGCTGCTTTTTCCTCCTCGGCTGAGATTGTTTTGCGCTTTATTGTTTCTTTTTTTCTGCAGACTCCTCTTTAGTCTTCTTTTCCTTTCCAGCGCGTTTGGCCTTGTATTCGGCAAGGGCCTTATCCCTGGCCGCACTGAACTTTTTGAACTCCTGAAGAATGTGCTGCTCGGTTTGAACATAATGGCTCGAGGCTTTGATTACCAAAACCAGAAGGACTATTGTCGGAATCAAAATCAGGATTATGTTCACCCCTGTCTGGTCTTCAAAAGCCGCATCAAAGCCGGCGGAGATTATCAGATAAACAAGCCCTCCCATAATCGCCAAGCACAGAAAAATCACGAAAACGCTCAGGCTGATAACGGTATACTCCTTGCGCCGGATATCTCCTATTGTCTCATAACCTGCCTGATCAAACTTATCGCCTCTGTATTGCTTGGCCTGCTCACGCGCACTCGGTATGAGTGCCCTGACAAGCCAGATAAATATTAACAGCAGCAGGAGACCGAACGGGATTATGATGAGGAAATTTTTTATCTCGGGCGGCATGAATATCCCCTGTAACCATAGAAAAGGCCGGAGTTGAATACTGGAGACGGATGCAACGGAGAAAAGGCCGCCTGGGGAGTAGTTATTCCACAGCCCGGCCCAGGCCGAGTTTTACTCTTTCGATATAACTCAATAGCTCGGTAAGCCGGACAGCAAAATTATCCTCGACCACGAGGACCTCTCCGCTGGCAAAACGTACGCCTTGTAAGTAGATATCCACGTTTTCACCGGCCAGTTTATCCAGGGTGATAATCGTATCTTTTTTCCAGTTGAGAGCTTCCCTAAGCGTAATCTGAGTTTTGCCCAGTTCCGCGCGCACTTCAAGCGAAACATCGTCTAACCGCTTGAGTTCCAAGGGATGCTCGGGCTTATGGCCCGAATCGAAGCTCTCCAACTCAAGCTTATTTATTTTCGGCATATCCGACTTTTTTTCCATACAATCTCCAAAGCTTTAAAATATCAGTACGCACTGGCTGCCCGATACGGGGACATATCGTGTTGAAGATCGCTCCGCTGGCAACAAAATCAGCAATTTTCATACCACTAACTGCACGAATAGCCTGTATCTTAAGTCTTTACTTTCATATAGCTCAAACCATCCGCGAGCGCCACCAGTTGTTCAACTTTTAATTCTTCCGGCCTGCAGGATAATTTCAATCCTGTGTATTGCTCCAGCTTGGCGATTTCCTCTGCTGAAACGGCAAAACGCTGATCACTGCGAAGTATTTTCTGGATCTGTTTCCTGCGGTTCAAAAACAGGCGGCGCACCAGGGTCTCGAAAAGGGCCTCATCATTGGCGCGGCTCTGGCGGGGCTTTGCAAAATCCAGTTTAACCACCGCAGAATCGACTTTCGGGCGTGGGCTGAAATTTTCCCGGCCTACCCGGAACAGAAACTCCACTTCCGAGTTGTAGGAAGCGAACACTGTCAACCTGCCGTAGGGTTTCTGTCCAGCAGGTGCGCTAAGTTTGCGTGCCACCTCCTCCTGAAGCATCAGCACCACGGTTCCCAGCAGCGTATGCGAACCGATCAAGGCATAGAGCAGCGAGTTTGTTATCCTGTAAGGGATGTTCCCCACCACCAGAGGTTTCAGGGGCGTGCAGGAGGCGGCCCAGCGAGCGTAATCGAACTGCAACGCATCCTCTCTAAGTATCGACACCTCGGGCATTTCCTTGAATGCCAGTTGCAGTTTTTCGGCCAGTCTGCTGTCGATTTCCACGGCGGTGAGCCGCCCGGAGCGTTCAGCCAGCTTGCAGGTCAGCTCCCCACGACCGGCGCCGATCTCCAGTACGTGCTTATCCTCCAGTGAGCCCAGGCTGTTGATAATACGGTCTTTTACCTCACTGCTTGTCAGAAAATGCTGCCCTAGAAGTTTCCGCCGAAAACTTGTGCGAGGGCGGTAGCTGTTTCGGCTCTTTCTGCGTTTCACAATTTCCTTTCACAATATTACCATAAGATGTGGAACTATTTCAATATATAAATAAAAACCCAGGGATAAAAGCTACCCCCGGGGAAAACATCCATTGGCAGGTATTTTCAAATTTCAGTTGTGGTTGGGGCCGAGTGAAACCGAGCAGATTCGCTCTGGGTCGAGGATTACCCGTGCCACTTCGTATATTTCATCAGGGCTCACGGCTTCGATCTTGCGGATAACCTCATCTACCGGCAGGTAGCTCTCGTTGTTGAGTTCGAAATTCGCCAGGCGGAACATCCTTGTTGTCGTGCTTTCAAGCCCGAGGAGCAACTGGCCTTTGAGCTGGTTTTTCGCATGTTGCAGCTCCTCCTCGGTCACACCCTCTTTCAGAAACTTATGATACTCATCCTGTACAACACCTATCGTCCTGTCGCGCCGCGAGGGTTCAGTCCCTATGTAAACGCCGTAGAGCCCGGTATCCACGTAAAACTGCTGGAAGCTGTAAACCACATAGGCCAGGGCCTCCTCCTCACGCACGCGCTGAAAGAGCCTGGAACTCATGCCGCCGCCGATAATGTTGCTCAGCAGCAACAAGGCGTAGCGCCGGGGGTCGGCGTGGGCGAAGCTCACCGTACCCAGGCAGAGATGAGTCTGCTGGCAGTCACGGTTCAGGTGACGGGTAACCGGTGTGAAATCGTCAATGTTTCTGGCCAGGATGGCTTTGAACCCATCCATGCCGCCGGCGGGGCGGTTCGCAAGAAAGGAAAATTTTTCGCGAATAAGGTCCAGAGTGCAGTCAAAATTGATATTGCCGGCAATGGAAATTACGAAATTGGGGGAGACGTATTCACGGTGAAGGTAATCCAGCATATCAGCTCTTTTCAGGGACCCGACCGTCTCGTAAGTTCCCAGCAGGGGATAACCGAGTGGATCTTCCCCCCAGATGGCCTGGGAGTAGAACTGGTGGATCATATCGTCCGGGGAATCCTCCATGTTGCGGATTTCCTCGTAAACGACAAGCTTTTCCCGCTCGATATTTTCCTCGCTCATTGTCGGAGAATCGATAAGGTCGCTGAGCACATCCAGAGCGAGCTCGACGTACTCATCCAGCACCCTGCCGTGAAAGCAGGTATACTCTCTGCCGGTGAAAGCGTCGATACTGCCGCCCACGGATTCGACTGAGGAGGCGATCTGTTTTGCCGTGCGCCTGCTGGTGCCTTTAAACACCATATGTTCGAGGAAATGGCTGATTCCGATCTTATCGACGGGTTCGTGACGGCTGCCCCGGCTGAGCCATACCCCGAGCGAGCAGGAGCGCACATGCGGAATGTGTTCGAGCATAACCCGCATTCCACCCTCGCCCACTATTCTCCTGACATCTTCTTTCATGAATTATTCCGGCTACTTTTCCGCCAGCTCTTCCTCGGCGGCTATCTTGGAGAGCCTGACCCTGTTCTGTTTATCGATACCGACAAGCTTTACCTTGAATCTGTCTCCTATCTTGACCACCTTGTCAATGTCATTAACCCGCTCTTTTCGCAGCTCCGAGATATGAACCAGCCCTTCTTTTCCGGGCAAGAATTCGACAAAAGCGCCAAAGGAGGTGACAGTTTTTACCATGCTGTCGTAAATCTTGCCGACCTCGGGTTCCTGCACGATATCCTGGATTGCCTCTATAGCCATCCTGCAGGCATTCTCATCTGAGGATGCGATTGTGATCGTGCCGTCGTCCTCGATTTCGATCTTGGCGCCGGTATCATCACAAATCTTGCGGATAATCTTGCCTCCAGGACCGATCACCTCGCGGATTTTCTCCGGATTTACCTTCATCGTGTGGATTCTCGGCGCATACTGGCTGATCGCCTCTCTGGGTGCGGAAATTGTTTCGTCCATAATATCGAGGATGGAGTTGTATCCCGCGCAGGCCTGTTGCATGGCACGTTCCAGCACCTCGAGAGGTATTCCGCCGATTTTACTGTCGAGTTGAAAGGCTGTGATCCCTTCCCGCGTACCGGCCACCTTGAAATCCATGTCTCCCAGATGGTCCTCCACACCAAGAATATCGCTCAGGATACACACCTTATCCTTATCATAAACCAGGCCCATAGCGATACCGGCAACGGCTTTTTTCATCGGCACACCCGCATCCATCAAAGCGAGCGATCCTCCACAGACCGAGGCCATGGAGCTTGAGCCGTTGGATTCGAGGATGTCGGAGACGAGCCTGATCGTGTAGGGAAAGCTGTCGTCATTGAGGATAACAGGGCTGAGGGCGCGTTCGGCCAGAGCGCCGTGTCCGATCTCGCGGCGGCCCGGTCCCCGCGGTATCCTGACCTCTCCCACACTGAAAGAGGGGAAATTGTAATGCAGCATGAATGACTTGCGGTATTCCTGCTGCTCGATCCCGTCAATCACCTGGCTGTCCAGGCTGGTACCGAGAGTGACCGAGGCCAGGGCCTGGGTCTGGCCCCTGGTGAACAGGGCCGATCCGTGAACTCGCGGTAGAACCTTAATCTCGCAGGCTATATCACGGATTTCGTCATTCTTGCGCCCATCGATACGCCGACCCTCCTGAAGAACCATCTGCCGCATTTTCTTTTTTTCAATATCCCCGATAATCACGGCAATTGTCGTTTCTTCCTCTGGATACTCCTCAATCAGCTTCCCAACCGCGTTTTTCACCAGTTCATCGTAAGCGTTCTCCCGTTCTTTCTTGTCGGCGATCCTGAGGATTTCATCCAGCGGAGCCTCCACCCTGGCACGGACTTTTTCCTCCAGGTGTGGGTCGGTTTCCAGTGGTGTAAATTCTTTTTTCTGCAGACTGGCCGCCTTGGCTAACTCCTCGATCATATCCAGTATTTCCCTGATCCCTTCCCTTGCGAATTTGAGTCCGCCGAGGACCTGGGAAGCAGATAACTCCCCGGCTCCCCCCTCGACCATGACAACCGCATCGCGGGTACCGGCCACCACCAGGTTGAGTTTTGAGTTTTCGATTTGATCGAAAACGGGGTTAACCACATACTGACCGTCGATATAGCCTACACGCACAACCGCTATTTTATCGGTAATCGGAATCTGGCTCAAAGATAGAGCGACGGAGGCTCCAATAACACCCAGCACATCCGCCGGATTCTCCTGGTCCGAGCTGAGTACGGTAACCATTATAATCACATCGTTGCGGTAGCCATCGGGAAACAGCGGGCGGACCGACCGGTCTATCAAGCGCGCGCATAATATCTCGCGGTCGCTGGGGCGGCCCTCGCGTTTGAAAAAGCCTCCCGGTATCTTGCCGCCGGCATAGGATCGCTCCCGGTAGTCCACGAACATCGGGAGAAAATCGGCGCCTTCCTTGGGTTCCTTGCTCTCTACCACCGCTACCAGCACTGAAGTTTCGCCATACTGGATGAATGCACTGCCGTGGGCCTGTTTGGCCATCCCCCCGGTTTCCATGAGCAGTGTTCTACCGCCGATAATTTTTTCAACTTTGTGAATCATTTTTACCTTCCAAATATAAAATTTTCTTTCTATCATTTCCTCCCCCGACTTATCGGGGGATAATTGTGCAACCTGTCTGCACCGAACGCATCCCCTGCCTTTCCTATCTAAAGCGGAAGAAAGGGGAGTTCATATCTCTATGGAGATCAAAGAAACTTATTTTCTCAGTTTCAGGCTTTCAATAACCTTCTTGTAAGAATCGTAGTCCTTATCGCGCAAGTACTCCAGAAGTCTTTTCCTCCGACCGACAAGTTGCAAAAGACCCCGCCGGGAATGAAAATCCTTCTTATGAGTTTTCAAATGTTCGGTCAGGTTCTGAATACGTTCGGTCAGGATTGCAATCTGCACCTGTGCCGAACCGACATCAGTGTCGTGCAACTTATACTTGTTGATAACTTTCGCTTTCTCTTTCTTGGTAATAGCCATCTACTGCCCTCCAAAAATATTATCTTTTTAAAACTGGAATTCGATTTACACCGCCCGGCTCAAAGGAAAAGCCGGCATCTTGATTCTTTCGAAAAGTTTTCTTACCTCCCTGTCGTCTCCGTCCATCTGCTTTACCAGTTCACCGGCGTTTTTGAAACGCATTATCGGTCTGATACGTTCGATTATCGAAACCTCGAGGGTGCGGTCGTAGAGGTCTCCGGAAAAATCGAAAAGATTCAGTTCCAGAGTGGACGCCAGCTCATCGAAAGTGGGCCGTGGGCCGTGGTGAAGGGCGCCCGGCATGAGCTTGCCGTGCAGATCTACCGTGGCGGCGTAAACCCCTTCCGGAAACAACTGTTTATCCTCGAATACAGGTTCGAGGTTGGCTGTGGGATGTCCCAGCCGTTTACCGCGTCCGGCACCGGGTACTACTCTGCCTGTGAAAGAGTAATAACGTCCAAGCAGCTTTGCCGCCTGGCCCATGTCCCCTTGCTCGATTACCGAACGGACCCATGAACTGGAGACCGGCTTGCCGTCCAGAACGACAGGAGGAACCTGGATCAAACTGTAATTAAAAACTGAGGAAAGTTCTCTCAAAACTTTTTCCCCGCCAATCCGGTCCTTGCCGAAGGCATGGTCGTAACCAATCACCAGGGCGTGCATGCCATAGCGGGAGATCAGGTAATCCTCCACGAAACGCACAGGGGAAATTTGCGACAGCGCCCGGTCGAATTTCAGCACCACCACGTGATTTATTCCCAGTTCGGTCATCAGGCGCAGTTTTGCTTCCAGAGAGCTCAGGAGCTTCATCCCGCTTTCTGGCTGCAGAAACTGCCTCGGGTGAGGATCGAAAGTAACAACTACCGATTTCAGGTTCAACTGCCGAGCTACATCGAGGAGCTTTTCCAGTATGCTGAGATGCCCCCGATGGACCCCGTCAAAAGTCCCCACCGTAACCGCCGTATGAGTCCCAGCCAGTAAGCTCGACCCAGTTGTTGATTCATTTTCCAGCATGAAATTCGTTTCGCCCCTAACAATCAACGCTCAAACCTTATCTTTCCACACCCGCCAGGCGGCTTACGAGCCGAACGAAAATGCCTCCATCATTAGACGCTTCGGCCTCAGCACACCAGAAGAGCCGCCTGCCCGATCGAGCAGACCGACTCCCAAGAAAGAACCCCGGCTGTCGTGAATCCGCACCTCCTGCGGACTCTCAGCCAAAGTAACCTTTCCAATCAGTTGGCCTTCCACGCCGAGATCGACATATCCGCCGAAATAGATTTTTTCTACTGCCGATTCGGAAAGCTTAACCTCCGGTAGGCGGGAAAGCGCTTTTTCAACCGGTAAAAGCAACTTTTTTTCGATCTTTTTTCTTCCCTCGGCTGTCAGCCGGTCCAGTTTTGCGGCCATAGCGAGAGTAAAATCGCCAACCCTGGTTCTCAGAAGAGATACCAGGTGTCCGCCGCAGCCGAGCTTTTTTCCCAGGTCTCTGGCCAGGGAACGAAGGTAGGTGCCGGCAGAACAATCAAGCTCTATCTCCAAAGCCGGCAAATCGACATTAAGCAGTCTGATCGAATCGATACGCACAGCTACAGGCTTCAATTCTGGCTTGACTCCTCGCCTGGCGAGCACGTAAGCCGGTACGCCGTCAACTTTTTTCGAACTGAAAGACGGCGGGATCTGGGGTATCACACCGACAAACTCTTCGAGCAGAGACTCCAGCCGTACTTTTGATAAAAGGCTCTCGAGATCGCCCTTGTAGCTGTAAGTTACCTCGCCCTCGCTGTCGTCAGTTGTGGTTGACTCGCCGAGCTTGATCACGGCCCGGTAAGTTTTATCCTGTTTGGTGAGGTAACCGGTGAAACGGGTTGCTCCGCCGACACACAAAACGAGCAGGCCCTCGGCCTGCGGGTCCAGAGTTCCAGTGTGCCCAACTTTACGAATACTCAGAATCTGGCGTATCTTATCGACCACATTGTGGCTGGTGATACCGACCGGCTTATTGACCAGTAACACTCCGTGCAAGCCCGCTTTTGCACTCCCGGAATGATTCATTCTCCCTGCCCCGAATCCTCCAGCGAACGGTCAAGAGATGAATCCTGCTCGGCATGAATACTATTCAGAATCTGGTCGATACGCGCGGCCTTTTCGAACGTCTCGTCGAACCTGAAATTCAGACTGGGCACGTATTTCAAATAACAACGCCTGCCGATGCAGGCGCGAATGAAACTTCCAGCATGCCGAAAGCTCTCCAGGACCTTCTGCTTGTCCTCGCCCATTATCGAGAAATAAACTGTCGCCTCCTTAAGGTCATCCGAGAGACGAACTCTGGTCACCGTGACAAACTGAAGCCTGGGATCGCTGACCTCGAGCTGAAGAATTTTGCCGATTTCCCGGTGCAGCAGATGCCCTAATCTGTCGCTTCTTTTAAATGAATGTCTTGCCATCTATAAAAAAGACATTTTTTGATCGATCAGTACTACTTCGCCGTTTGAAACCACCAGTTCCGAGACTTTCGAGAGTACCTGATTGGCAAACCGCTGGTTATTGGAAACCACTGCCACGGCCACAGTGGAACGCTGCCAGCTATCGAGAGAGTCCACCTCAGCTACGGAAACGTTGAACTTGTTAACTATCCGTGCTTTCAGCCTTTTAAGCACTCCTCGTTTGGCTTTGAGCGAATGGATTCCTTCCAGATGCAATTTGAAGGTACAGATCCCAACTACCATCGGTTTCAAGGTTCAGCTGTCATTCGGAGGCCTGGCTGCTGAGCTGGCGCTTGACCTCTTCAATGACAAAGGTTTCGATTATATCTCCGACTTTAATATCTATGAAATTTTCAAGTTTTATTCCGCACTCGAATCCGCTGGAGACCTCGCGCACGTCATCCTTGAAACGTTTGAGGCTGGCCAGATTACCCTCCCAGACCACTACTCCGTCACGGATAAGGCGGGCGCGATGGTTACGGTTTGCCTTGCCCTCGGCAACGAAACAACCTGCCACCGTACCCACCTTGGAAATTTTATAAACCTCTCGGACCTCGACAGAACTCATAAATGTTTCTTTCTCCTCTGCGGAGAGGAGGCCTTCCATTGCCTGGTAGATATTATCCACCGCTTCGTAAATAACCCTGTAGAGCCTGATATCAACGCCTTCGCGCTGCGCGGCTTCGCGGGCCCTGTTGTCCGGACGAACATGGAAGCCGATAATAATTGCCTGGCTTGCCGAGGCGAGGATGACATCGTTTTCGGTTATCGCTCCGACCCCGCGGTGGATAACCTCGACCTCGACCTCATTTGTGGATAGTTTCTCCAGTGCGTCGGAGAGCGCCTCCACAGAGCCATCTACATCGCCTTTGATAATCAGGTTAAGGTTCTGTACCTCTCCGGCCTCGATACGCTGGAAAAGCTGGTCGAGCGTCATCCTGTGATGTCTGGAAAACTCCTGTTCGCGCTTGAGGCGCTGGCGGACATTGGAAATGTCCTTGGCCTGGCGTTCCTCATGCACCACGTGGAAAGTGTCGCCTGCTTGCGGCACGCTGTCGAAGCCGAGAACCTGCACAGGCGAGGAGGGTCCATCCTCGTAGACATTCTCTCCACGCTCGTTTCGCATCGCCCTGACCCTTCCAGAGACCAGTCCGCAGATAAATGGACCACCCACTTTAAGCTTTCCCGCAGTCAGCAATACAGTGGCTACCGAGCCCATACCCCTGTCCAGCTTTGCCTCAACCACCACTCCCTGTGCGGGACCGGAAAACGGAGCGGTAAATTCCATGACCTCTGCCTGAAGAAGAATCAGTTCAAGCAGGTGGTCGACACCTGTTCCCTGCTTGGCGCTGATTTCCGCGCATAGCACGTTGCCGCCGAATTCCTCGATCAGGAGATTTTGGTTGGAAAGCCCCTGTTTCACTTTTCCGGGATTGGCTGTGGACAGGTCGATCTTGTTGATTGCCACGATGATCGGTACCCCCGCGGCCCGGGCATGGTTGATTGCTTCAACTGTCTGTGGCTGTATCGAATCATCGGCTGCAATGACCAGCACCACGATATCGGTGACCTGCGCTCCTCGGGCGCGCATCGAGGTGAAAGCCTCGTGGCCCGGTGTATCGATAAAACAGATCGGGCCACCTTCGGTATTCACTTTGTAGGCGCCGATATGCTGGGTGATACCGCCGGACTCACCTTGAATGATATTGCTCTTGCGCATGTAATCCAGAAGGGTGGTTTTCCCGTGGTCAACATGTCCCATCACGGTTACAATCGGGGCCCGCGGGCGTACATCCCCGAGTTTGACCTGCTCCTCTCTGGCCGACTCTTCAAGCATTTCATGGCCGTATTCTGCATCTCTGACAGCCTTAAAACCAAACTCGTCGCAGATCAGGTTTATCGTGTTGAAATCGAGCCGCTGATTGACAGTGACCATTAATCCAAGATCAATACAGGTGCTGATCAGCTTGCTTGCAGGAACTCCGATCAGGTCGCTCAACTCGGCAAGCGAAATAAATTCCATTACCTTGACCTGATTTTCCTCTCCTTTCTCCCCGGCCACGGCAGTAGCGCCGGGAGTGCGCTTGCGTCTTTTCTTCTTTACCACGCCAGCGTCGATTTTAGCCAGGGTACGGCGGATATTCTCGGCAACCACTTTCTGGCTGATCTTTTTCTTTTTCTTCTTTTTCTTGCCCCAGACTTTCGCCGTTTGCTCATCATTCCAGACTGTACCGGTCTTTTCCCATCCTCGACGCTGGCCTCCTCCTCTCACACGCTGTGAATCTTTGCGCCGCGCAGTCTCGCCTTTTTCCATTTCCTTTTCTTTAGGTGGCTTGCCGATTCCGAATTTCTTTTTCTTGACCTCTATTTTCTCGCGAACAGCGGCTTTTTCCTGGGCAAGCTTTTTGGCAATCAGCTTGACAGTTTCCTCGTCGATAGTGCTCATGTGACCGGAAACCGGGCGGTTAATATCTGCCAGCAACTTGACCAGGGCTTCGCTTGAAATATCGAAGTCTTTAGCTGCCTGATATACTCGAAAACCACGCAAAGGACTACTCCTGCAGACTTGAAAACCGGCTGGGGATTATATCCAGAAGCTGGATGCGCTCAAGAGCAAGCCTGAATCCCCAATTTTTAGGAAATTCTTAATAAGATAGTCTATTCATGGATATTTGTAAACATTTTCCCGCCTTTTATCAATCCTGAAGCCAACGCGACAAGGAGCAAAGGGCTCCGCACACTCTTAGTCCTCTTCTTCCTCCTCGTAATGCTCGATCAGAAAGTTTACAATATCCTTTACTTTCAAGCTTGTCTGTTTCCCAACGCCTTTTACCTTGCACAGATCCTCTTCATTAGCCAATACCAGCTTGTAGAAGGTTTCGTAACCAGCGCCTTCCAGCTTTTCTCTCAGGGCAAGAGTGAAAGACTCGATCAGGCTGATCGGAAAATCCTCCACCGGCAGATCTTCCAAGATCTCGCGCTGTTTCTCGTCGAGCTGGTCCAGGTCGATTCCTTCAACCTGAAGTGCCTGTTTATCTTCCATCCCCCTGGTTTCGGCTGCCTCCACCGCTTCTTCCTCCATTTCCATTTCAGGCTTCTCAGCAGCGGCAGCCTCTTCGGCCGGCTTCCGGCGCTCCCGCTTAGTTTTTTTCGATCCGCCGAATACATCGGTGAGCATCTCGTCGCGCTTGGCGAGGAAGTCTTTCTTCTCCACCAGGTCGATCTTCCAGCCGGTGAGCATGGAGGCCAGGCGAACGTTCTGGCCGTTCTTGCCGATAGCAAGCGAGAGCTGGTCGTCCTCGATCACCACAGTCACTGAATTCTCCTCGCGATTGATCGAAGTCCGGTAGATCTTGGCCGGATTCAGTGCGGCGCGCACGAAGTTCTGGGGATCCTCGTTGTAGGGGATGATATCAATCCGCTCACCGCCCAGCTCGTTGACCACGGCTTGTACCCGGCTGCCCTTGAGTCCTACACAGGCACCCACAGGATCGATGTGTTCATCATTGGAGTAAACCGCGATTTTCGAGCGGCTGCCGGCTTCTCTCACCACATCCTTGATCTCGATAATACCCTGGTAGATTTCGGGGACTTCGATCTGAAAGAGGGCTTTCAGGAAACTCTCATTGGTGCGGCTCAAAATGAGCTGTGGCCCCTTGGTGGTCTCGCGGATGTCGATCAGGCAAGCCCGGACCGGGTCGCCCTGCTTGAAATGATCCTTGCGGTTGACCTCTTTCATCGGCAGTATCGCCTCGGCTTGCCTGTTCAGAAAAATCACATAATTTCCGCGCTCCACCTGCTGGATCGTGCCGGAAAGCAGTTCGCCGATCTTGCCGGAATACTCGGCGCGAATTTTCTCGCGTTCTGCCTCCCTGATACGCTGGATAACCACTTGCTTGGCGGCCTGGATCGCGTTGCGGCCGAAATCGATGAAGGGAACCTCCTGCCAGAGGATATCGTCTTCACCGAGATCTGCATTGATCTCTTTCGCTTCGGTCAGGGAAACCTGTGCGCTCGGGTCAGTAACCTCATCGACAACCTGACGGCCAACTTTGATGTCGATCTTGCCGCCCTGGGGATCAATCTTTACCTCTATTTCACAGGTAGAACCGTACTTCTTCCGAACAGCGGCCACGAGACCCGCCTCGATCATTTCTATCAACTCTTCACGTCCGATGCTTTTCTCACGTGCAATCTCTGAAAAGGCATCCAGAATTGGATTAATCATAAAAACAACCCCACATCAAATTTCAAAAGATAAGGACAGGAAAATAACTCAGTATTCTCTGCGAGAGTTTTCTGCTGCTTTGTCAAAGCCTACTTTCGAGTGTTTATCCAGATTATTTCCATTCGTAGACCAGATTCGCCCTCTGTACACTTTCCAGGGGAAATTTTTCCTGTACGCCGCCGTCGAGTTCGATCACGACATCGGTCTGATTTTCAAGTCCCCGCAGAATGCCGGTGAATTTCCTTCGTTTTCCTATGGGCTGGCGAAGCAGGATACGGGCCTTGCACCCTGCGAAACGCTCGTAATCTTTCGGCATGAACAGAGGCCGGTCCAGGCCGGGGGAGGAAACCTCGAGAACATAGGAATCCCTGAACACCTCGCTTTGCTCGATAAGGGAATCGATCCGGCGGCTTGCCGCCGCACAGTCTTCCACGCTTACACCACCCTGCTTATCGATAAAGAAAACCGCCTTGCGCCGGGTACCGGTTCCTGAGACCTGTATCATGACCAGCTCGTAACCGGAGTCGTTCAAAACCGGCTCGCACAGCGAAAAAAGGTCCGCCTCGAGATCCATCCTCGCATCCTATCTCTGGCATAGCCTATCTTGAAATAAGACTACAATTTAAAAAAAAGAGTGGGGTTTAGCCCACTCTTATTTAAAAGATAACCGAATGAATTGAAAAAATCAAGAAAAACAGCGTTTAATGTTTTAGCGGTTTTTTTGCGAATGCAGCCTGTTAGTTCCTCAAGACCTAATCTACCCCTAACCGTTGGCGGAGGGCTTTTTCCACCGAAGGTGTGACCAGTTCAGATATGTCGCCTCCCAGGGAGGCGACTTCTTTTACCAGGCTGGAGCTCAGGTAAATATATTCCTGGTCCGGGGCGAGAAAGACCTGTTCGACCTCCGGGGCCAGTTTCTTGTTCATCAGAGCCATCTGGAATTCGTACTCGAAGTCAGATACTGCGCGAAGGCCTCGAAAGATGACCCGCGCTCCCTTACTGCGCGCATAGTTCACCAGGAGGCCGTCGAAAGACTCGACCTCGAGATCGAGCTCAAAGTCGGCAAGCGATTCTTTGATCAGCTGTACCCGATCCTCGATAGGGAAAGTGAACTCCTTGTGAGTCCCCTCGGTCACCGCGATGATGAGGCGCTCGCAAAGTCGAAGACTGCGTTGGATGATGTCCAAATGCCCGAGTGTAATCGGGTCGAAAGTCCCCGGATAAATACCGATTTTCGCTTTCTGCTTCATCTTTTCACTCTGCCAGATAGATGCTGTAGGTGCTTTCGCCGAAGCGAGCGGTTTTCAATCGTCGAACAGGGATATTACCGGGGAAGGTTATTATATTTTCAGGGCATTCAAGAACGAGTATCGATCCTTTGCAGTGGTGCTCCAGCCACCAGGAGAATACCTTCTTGGCGAAACCACTTGCAAACGGCGGGTCGGCGAAAACCAGGTCGAAATCTTCGTCCTTCTTCAGATTTGCAAGAAACGGAAGGACATCGGCACAAATAACGCTGCAGTCTGTCTCCACTCCCAGCAGGCGGACATTTTCCATTAGAGAGCGAATAGCGGTCCGGTTTTTTTCTACAAAAGTCACACTTGCTGCGCCCCGGCTGAGTGCTTCCAGGCCCAGCGCCCCGCTTCCTGCAAAAAGGTCGAGCACTGTTGCACCGCTGCAGGCATCACCCAGGGCGGAGAACAGCGACTCTTTCATTCTGTCGCCAGTGGGCCGTACCTTCCGCCCGGCAGGAACACTCAATTTTCGCCCGTGAAGTTTTCCTGCGATTATCCGCATCAACCTGAGACCTTGATGTCTTTCAGGTTGGCCTGAAGCTGGCGCATGTTATTCCAGATATTCTCCTCTAAGACAAAGGCGATGCTCACCTTTTCCCTGGCCGTGTTGATCTCCTTGAGCTTGTCCGCCATGCCGAAACCGATAGTCTCGAGTTGATAGCCGTCCTTGCGCACCCTCATCTTCAGGTGGTTGCTTCCGACTATTTTCGGATATCCCACTACCGAAAGATTGCTGACAACCAATACGGGCTTGGGATTTCCGGGGCCGTAGGGACGGAATCCTTCGAGGCTTTCGAGAAACGTATGGTTGGCCTGGCTCAGATCGATTTCAAGGTCCACCGAGATTTCCGGCACAAGGTCCTGCGAACTCATTGTCTCGTGGGCCGCCCCGTCGAAACACTCGATAAAATCCTGGAGCTTTTCTTTTCTCAACTGCAAGCCTGCAGCATATTTGTGGCCACCGAAAACCTCGATATGGTCGGCGCATTTCTGCAGCGCGTTGTGGAGATGAAAATTGGCAATCGATCGGGCAGAGCCCTTGCCTTCACCGGTTTCGTCGAATGAAATCAGCACTGTCGGCCGGTAGAATTCCTCGACGATTCGCGAGGCTACGATTCCCAGGACGCCTGGATGCCAGTTCTCCGAGTGCAGCACGATTGTCCAGCGCTGGTCGAGATTAACCTGTTGGCTGATCGCTTCGCGGGCCTCGCTGAGAGTCTGAATGTCAACCTCACGGCGGAGCCGGTTTTCCTGTTCGAGGATCTCGGCCAGTTCCCGCGCTTCATTTAGATCGTCGGAGAGGAAAAGTTTCACCCCGCGCTCGGCATCACCCATCCTGCCGACTGCGTTAATCCTGGGAGCCATGGAAAAGACAATATCCGAGCTTTCGAGATCCTTATTCTCCAGACCGGCCAGATCGATTAAAGCACAGATACCCGATTTTTCCGAGTCCTTCATCTTCTCCAGCCCGACCCTGGCGAAAATCCTGTTTTCCCCGAGCAGGGGCACTATATCGGCAATCGAGCCGATAGCCACCATGTCCAGATGCTCGTTAAGCTGATGCTGGCCCACGCCCAGTTTCTCGCTCAGTCCCTGGCAGAGCTTGAAAGCAACCCCGATACCTGCGAGTTCCTTTTCCGGATATTCATCCTCTTTCTGTTTAGGATTAAGAATCGCCACCGCCTCTGGCGATTGCTCACCAGTGGGCTCGTGGTGGTCGGTGATAATCATTTCGAGCCCTTTGGAGTTGGCGTAATTGATTGCTTCATTAGCGGATATGCCGCAGTCAACGGTAATAATCAGGCGGGCACCCATCTCAGCCACGCTGTCCAGGCCGGCCTCGGAGAGGCCATACCCCTCCACCATGCGATGGGGGATATAATATCCAACATTGGCACCGAGCTGACTCAGATAGCGCACCAGAAGAGAAATCGATGTGATCCCGTCCACATCGTAATCTCCATAGATCACTATCTTTTCACGCTCCCGCAGAGCCTGGATCAGACGGTCGACAGCTTTCTCCATGTCTTTCATCATGAAAGGATCATGGAGATCGGCCAAAGATGGGTTGAGAAATTTCTCTACCTCTTCGGCACTTTTGAAGCCACGGTTGGAAAGAATCTGGCAAACCAGCGGGTGGAGACCGACCCGTTTTTCCAGTTCGAGTATCTTCTCATTAAAGGATACGGCTGGACCGATCCAGCGATGTTTCAATGAAGAGTTCCTCAGATTTTGGTCGCATCGGGGGTGCGATGATTAAAAATCGATTTTCCCCAAGTGAAGAATAAGCCGGATTCTGTACCCTGCACAGGTGGCAAGGGGGCGGCCATTCATCTGGGCGGCGGATTACTCCGTCCGCTCTTGTTGCAACCTACCCGGGAGTCAAACGAGACGAGCAGCCTCTCCTCCCCTACTTGGTTTTGCTCCGGATGGGGTTTACCATGCCCCGTCCGTCACCGGACGGGCGGTGCGCTCTTACCGCACCATTTCACCCTTACCGGTGTGAGACACCGGCGGTATCTTTTCTGTGGCACTTTCCATCAGGTTGCCCTGCCTGGATGTTATCCAGCATCCTGCTCTATGGAGTCCGGACTTTCCTCGACCCGCAGGCTGAACACGGGCCGCGGCCGCTTTCTCCACTTGGAGAAAAGTAAATTAATTACTTTGGCTTTCGTCGTAATACAGGATCCGCCCGCAGCCGTCACAGGTGTAAATCTGGCTGCCTTTACGGATATCCGCCACTTTCTGAATCGGTACATGGGCAAAACATCCACCGCAGCTGCCGCTGCTGCGAATAGGCACCACCGCCCTGTTGACTCTGGAATTCATGATCCGCTCGTATAACTTCAGCGTCGGACGGTTCACCTCCCCTGCCAGTTTTTCACGTTTCCTTTTGCAGATGGTTATTTCCTTACCAAGTTCTTTCAGCTTGACGTCCAATTCATCTTTTTTACCCTGCCGCTCTTTGCTCAGTTCCTCAAGTCTGCCATTTTTCTCCTTGATTTCTGCTGAAAGGGCCTCGGCCTTCTCCATGTCTTGAATTATCAACTCTTCGAGCTCCTCTTTCTCCCTTTTCACCCTTTCGATCTCAGTGAGCAAAGCAGAATACTCTCTGTTTGTTTTAACCATGAGCAGCTGTTGTTTGTACTTTTTGGACATCTCGTCCAGAAAGGTTACTTTGCCTTCAGCTTCACGGATGGCAACCTTGAGGATCTTGAGCTCGGATTCCTGCTCTTCAATCTGTGCATTCAACTCGTTGTGATCTCTCTCTATTTCTTCCATCTGGGCCGGGATACTGTCATGTTCGGCTTGGATTTTTTTGAGTTCGAGATCTAACTCCTGGAGCTTGAGCAGTACCCCCATCTCTTCCATCTGCTTCCCCCTGCAAACATCAGTGATAACAGGATCATCCACATACTCCTACATTGCCTCGGAAAAATAAAAAAAAAGTGCACCGCCTTTAGGACAGTACACTTTTGCTGCCACCTGATCGTCTCTGTGGTGGACCAACTAATTTAAAATTTAAGTTTCGCATAAAGAGCTATCTCCAATCAATGGTGGGCGATACTGGATTCGAACCAGTGATCTTCCGGATGTGAACCGGATGCTCTAGCCAACTGAGCCAATCGCCCGCATTTTTTTTGAATTTTGGTGGGCCCACGAGGATTTGAACCTCGGACCGGCGGATTATGAGTCCGCTGCTCTAACCAACTGAGCTATGGGCCCTGGAATTATTTTAATCAATAAAAAACCGGGAACATTTAAAATAAATTCTGTTCCCGGTTTTGTCAACATTCTTGAATCTAAATCTGTTTGAACAACAGAATCAGATTACGTGTAAAACATGTATTTGCGCAGGATTCCGCTGCGGCTTGGGTGTCTGAGTTTGCTCAAGGCCTTGGCCTCTATCTGGCGCACCCGCTCCCTGGTAACGTTGAAAATCGCCCCGACCTCTTCCAGCGTGCGCGGGCAACCGTCATCGATACCGAAACGCAGCCGTATCACTTTTTCTTCGCGAGTGGTCAGGGTGTTCAAAGCGTTAGCGATCTGGTCCCGGAGCATGGAGAAGGCTGCGTTCTTGGCCGGGGAATCGGCCTGGGTGTCTTCGATCAAGTCGCCGATAGAACTGTCGTCGCTGTCTTTGATAAAGTCGTTCAGCGAGATTGTCTCCTGGCTGATTTTCATCACCTCGCGAACTTTTTCCACTGGCAGGCCTAACCGGGTACTAATCTGCTCCGGTTTGGGCTCGCAGCCATATTCCTGGACGAGTTTCCACGAGATGCGGTTAACCTTGTTGAGAGCCTCTATCATGTGCACAGGAACCCGGATAACCCTGGACTGCTCGGCAATTGCCCGGGTAATTGCCTGGCGGATCCACCAGGTAGCATACGTGCTGAACTTGTAGCCCTTGCGGTAATCGAATTTTTCGGTGGCGCGCATCAGGCCCTTGTTCCCCTCCTGGATCAGGTCCAGGAATTCAAGGCCCCGGTTGATATACCGTTTGGCTACCGAGATCACCAGCCTCACGTTGGCCTTGATCAGCATCTGCTTGGCATCGTTAACCGCATCGGTGTACTTGCCCAGGCGCCGGCTGAGCCGGCTAAATTCACTCTGAGTCATGCTGTATTCTTTTTCCATCCGGCAAAGGCGGGAATGAATCTCGGTGCGGTAGCGGGATAGATCGGTGAGTTCCGCATCCCCGAAATATCCCATTCCTGCCTTGCGTGCCAGGTACTGCCTGACTTTGGAGGCCGGTATAGGCTTGGCGGCCTTTTTAACCCGCACAATTACCCGGTCCATATAGGCGAGACGCCGGGTAAGATCCTCCATTTCCGCATTGATATCGCGGATCGAATCGGCAAGACGTTGAATCTGGACATAGTTCAGAGGCATGCGCATAAATATTTTTTTCAGCGACTTCCGCTCGGTATCAATCTCATTATGCAAACGCCTGCGATTCTTCTTGCTCAGTTTTTCGGAATCCTGCCCCAGCTTGCATATTTTCACATATTTGTCCTCAGCCTGGTTGAGCCTTTTCATGATCCGCTGTTTTTCCCGCTGGCCGAGCCAGGCGCCTTTCCAGTCAACCATGTCGCTATCGACAAAATCCTCGATTGCCAGGCTGTCCTGCTCGATTCTTTCTCTTTCTTCCAGAAGCAGTTTATAAGAAACCTGGCAATCGAAAAGAGCCGCTTTTATCTTGCGCCTGCCCCGATCAATCACCTGAGCCAGAGAAACTTCGGCCTGCCTGTCCAGTAGAGAGACGCGGCCCATTTCGCGAAGATACAACCTGACCGGATCGTCGGAAATACCGCTGGAGTCGTCTTGCTCTTTCCGTCGAAGCAGCCGCTTTTTAGTTTTCAGCTCTTCTTGTTTATAGAGTTCTTCAAGAGACCCTGCAGCCTCAGCTTTCCCAGATGAAGAATAGCCGAGCCGGCTGCTGTGCTGCCTGCCGATATTTTTTTCGTTTTCCACTCTGGCGTCTGTTCTGGCCATTGCGACCCTATCCTGCAAGCTGGATGAACTGTTTTCGGTTTTCATTTACCGAAAAAAGTCATCTGAAATGGACAAAATGCAATCCGGTTGAAAAATACAATGATAAAGTAAAGAGACTTTTGGCGGGGAGAAAGGAACCAGATTCCGGTTAGATAAACCAAAGGCCATTTTAATCTCTTGGCTTGGGGTAAAGAATAAACTCTTATTCGCTTTAAAAGCACCAGTGAATCCCGGTGTTCGTAAGTAACGCAAATTAAAAGAGCATTCTTTTTACCGGAAAAATTTGTCGCAAGCTCAAAATTTTACATATTATTTGTGCTTTGTTTAATGTAAGTGGTAGGGAAGCAAATGTCAACGGAAGTTTAATTTTTAATAAATTATTTATTGTCACCTTGCATTATTTGAAATTTTTGATTCTGTAAATCTTTTTGGATTCTTTGTAATTCTATATCATCCTTATTTTTAAATTGTTTATAAAGCTCCTGCATTCTTCTATCTATTTGTTTTATTTTCAACTCTCGCCAGCAGCGATCAAAAACACTCTCCGGAGGGTGCGGCGGCTCAATTTTATTATAATCCACCATTTTTCGGTTTTGTTCATTTACCTTTTCGATTAATGAATAAACTGACTCAGGTAGTGTTTCATATAGTTTTTCAACTAAGTTCCGCATGCCTTGTTGGGATACATTTACCAGAGCTTCAAAAACTTGTGCAATTTTTTCATCGCTGAAAGGATTATCCCCCAACTTATCTATAGTTTTTTGGATATATTCTGGATGTACAAAGCAAAGAGCAAGGAGATAAAACTCTGTTTTCTTGACAATCCGCTCAGCTTCAAGCCGTTCTGGTGAAGGTGGTTTTCCGGCCCTGGTGGTTAGCAGGGAGCTGATCCGGTTTAACCGCTCGGCCATCACTGTTTCCGGAACCCCGATAAACTCCGCGGTCTTTTTCAAGTACAGGTTTCTGACCAGTTCATTTCGGCAGCGGGCCACGCTTTCGAGCAATTTTTCTGCGCCCTTTTCCTGTTCGGAAACAATCTCGAAATCAAGCCGCTGGCTGATAATCTCCATTTTCCGGTCGAGGAAATCGGAGGCTTTGTGAAGGAGCCGGTGGAAAGCCTGGAGCCCTTTGTTGCGCATGAAATCATCGGGGTCCATTCCTTTGGGCAGGGTTATCACCCGCACGTTAACCCCTGCTCCCAGCAACTCGTCACCCCCGCGGAAAGTGGCTTTCAGGCCTGCCGGGTCGGCGTCATAAAGTAGAAACACCTCCCGGGCATATCGTCCCAGAAGCCTCGCCTGTTCCGAGGTGAGCGCGGTGCCCAGCGGGGCGACGACATTTTCCTGGCCGTGCTGGTGAAGGCTCAGCAGGTCCATGTAGCCCTCTACCACTATCGCTTTGGATTCCTTGCTGATCACGCCTCTGGCCTTGTCAAGCCCGAAAAGGATCTCGCCCTTATGGAAAAGGGCTGTCTCCGAGGTATTGAGATACTTCGGCTGCTGCTGCTCCTCCAGCACCCTCCCTCCGAAACCGATTGTGCGGCCCCTGATATCGCGGATGGGGAAAATCACCCTGGCCCTGAAACGGTCGTAAGATTCTCCGCCCTCCTCGGCGGGGTGAAGAAGGCCGACAGCGATCAGGGTTTGTTCTTCGATACCGTGTTGCAGCGCGGCTTTTTTCAGGGAGTTGCGGGACTGGGGAGCCCAGCCAAGCTGGAAATTATCGATCAGAGACTGGTCCAGGCCACGCCCTCTAAGATACTGCAGGGCACCGCGGCCCTCATCCTCGGAGACCAAAAGGCGGTGATAGTATTCGGCGGCGAAAGTATTTGTATAGAACAGTTTCTCCCTTTCCGCATCCTCTTTTTGAGGGATGTCGCTCTTGGGAACCTGGATACCCAGTCGCTCGGCAAGAAATTCCACAGCCTGCATGAAAGTGAGTTTCTGGTGCTCCATTAAAAAAGTGTACACGTCTCCTGCCGCGCCACAGCCGAAACATTTATAAAAATTCTTATCCGGGGTAACGGTGAATGAGGGGGTGCGTTCACTGTGGAACGGACACAGTCCGACCCAGTTTTTACCCCTCTTTTTCAGGGAAACGTACTGTCCGATCACTTCCACGATATCGATCTGTTCCCGCAGCCTGTCGATAAAATCATCAGGCAGATAAGCAGCCATAATTCCGCGTCCGTAGTAAAAGACAAAACAATCAGATTTATACTGACTTTGCCCGGCTAGTGCGCCAGGCTGACAACAGTCGCCCCGATCCCACCCTCGTTCCAAGCACCCGGATGGAAACTTTCCACGCGTTTATCCTCAGTCAACAGTTCGGCCACTTTCGCGCGGAGGGCTCCAGTACCTTTACCATGTACCACAAGCACCTGTGTCAGACCGCTCATAACGGCACCGGAGAGGAAACGGTCGAGTTCCTGGCCGATCTCATCAGCGCGCATGCCGCGCAGGTCGAGCTTATTACTCACTTCCGCAGTATCGGAGTCCGAGCCTATCGAGGACAGATCGAAGGCGACTCTCTGTTGGCGGGATTTCCTGCGACCGATTTTCCGCAGCTCCTCCCCGGTAATACTCATCCTGGCGCGGCCAGCAACCACTGTGTATTTACCCGATCTGTCCGGCCCATCCACCACCTCCCCCTCCAGTGCGAGGTGAGCAACCTTCACCCGGTCGCCCACAGAAATAGGTTCTGCTCTTTTCTCCGCTGCTATCTCACGTGCGTCAGGTGCTGAGCTGGGGTGTTTCATCTCGCGTATCCTGTTCTCGATGGCACTGCGTGCGGTTCGCGCAGCCTCCCGGGCGTTTTCCCGCTCGGCGTATTCGCGCTCCAGCCGGGCGATCACTCCTTCCACCTCCTTGCGTGCCTGGAGCAGCTCCTGGCGCAGGCGTTCGCTCATCCGGTCCTCGAAACTCTTCTCCAACTCCTCCAGTTCATCTGCGCGCTGGTCGAGAAGGCCTTTTTCATCTTCCAGCGCTCGGGCCCTGCGTTCGATTTCGGCCCGCTCAGCTTCCACCGCTTCGAGCTGCCGGGTGAGTTTTTTCTGCTGGTCTTCAAGACGAGCAATGTACTGATTGATATTGACAACCGCTCCTGTCATGTATTCCTCTGCCCTGGCCAACACAGACTGATCCAGGCCAATGTTTTTCGCAATGGCCAGACCGTAGCTCTGGCCGGGAATCCCTTTGCGGAAAATGAAAGCTGGTTTCATCTTCTCGGTGTCGAACTCGAGTGAACCATTGACCAGCCCAGGTATCAGTTCAAAGAGAAGTTTCAATTCGCCGTAATGAGTTGTGCACAGTGTGAGACACCCAAGGCGGGTAAGGCGCTCCAGCACTGCAGATGCAAGGGCTGCTCCCTCGGCCGGGTCAGTGCCCACCCCTACCTCATCCAGAAGGACCAGGCTGCGCGGCATGCCGTTTTCGAGCGCCTGTTTAAGGTCCCAGACATGGCCGCTGAATGTGCTCAGGTCCTTATCAATCGACTGCTCATCCCCGATAGCGGTGATTACCGCCTCGAACACGGGAAGGCTGGAGCCCTCATTCAGCGGTGGGAAAATCCCGCTCTGCGCCATCAGGGAAACCAGGCCGACAGTTTTGAGCAGGACTGTCTTGCCCCCGGCGTTGGGTCCGGAGACAAGCAAGGTGCGTTCTTTCTGTTCGAGGTGGAGGTCGAGCGGCACAACGGGCTGAGCATGCTGAACCTCTCTGGAGATGAGAAGAGGATGGCGTGCCTTTTTCAGCAGAAATTCTCCTTCACGGTTGACTGCCGGCCTGAAGCAGGAATACTCATGAGCGTATCTGGCCCTGGCATACAGGCTGTCAATCCGGGCGAGAATGTCGATATTGACTTTCAGTTGTTCCCGGTTCTGCTCCAGGCCCGCACTCAGCCCGGCGAGAATCCTGTGGATCTCGCGCCGGATGTCGAGTTCGATTTCCCGCAAGCGGTTGTTGAGATGAACCACCTGCTCGGGTTCGATAAAAAGAGTGTTGCCGCTGGCGCTCTCACCCTGGATAATTCCCGGGCAGCTGTGCATCTCGCTGCGCAGGATTGCGAGCACGTATCTTTCCTGGCGCAGGGTGACAAAATTCTCACCAACAGAGCCCTCCTCTGCCAGGCGCTCGGTTATATCGTGCAGTTTTTTCTCGATCCGCTCGCGGACAGCGCGGGAATCTTTTCTCAGTTTGCTCAAGACAGGGGAAGCACTGCTTCGCACCTCGTTGTTTTCATCGAACACCCGGTTGATTTCGCGGTGAAGATTTTCGAAGGGCTCGAGCTGGCCGGCCAGCAAACTCAGCATCGGCAGGGAATCCTCCCTTCGCAGAATATAGCTTCTGACCTGGCCGGCGCCCTCCAACAGCTTGCCGAAAAGGACGATTTCGCCTTCCTCGAGCACCACTCCCGGCTTTGTGAGCCGGGCCACCTGCTCGGCGAGCACCGGGGTTTCCGGCGGCCTGAAATTGGCCTCACCCGTGGTGATCGAAATCATTTCGGAAAGCCGGTTGAACTCGTCCTCGATAAACTGCAAATCATCAACCGGCACAATAGACAGTACGCGTGCTTTCCCCTCCTCACTTACAGCGTATCCGCTGATCATCTCCAGCACGCGGTCGTATTCAAGTATTTTTCGGGTCTGTTGGCTGATCATGGATAACGGGATAGTAGAAGTGAATCTGCTTTCAAATTTTAATACAGCAGGCAGCTAGTCGCTATAAAAAAGTAAAAATAAAAAAAGCCTTTAACAGCTTTAAACTTGTTAAAGGCCTTCCTTTGCTGATTACTCAAAAGAACAATCATATAACTCCCACAAAGATCCCGGCGGTAGAGGAAATCAACGGCGGGAAAAATCTTTTTTCAGTTTCCTTCTTGCCGAGTTTATTTTACGCTTACGTCTTTCGCTTGGTTTTTCGAAGTGTCTATGTTTGCGGAGATCGGAAAGAATCCCGGCTTTTTCACACTTTTTCTTGAATCTTTTTAAAGCCTTTTCAAAAGATTCGCCTTCCTCGATAAGAACTTCCGGCACGCAATTACCTCCTTATTGTTGAGTATTCAAGTTATAAAAGGGAAAGCAACTTCAAGCTAATTGCCTAAGGTCATAAAGTCAAGAATAACTGTTAATTCTTCGTTCAGCCTTTGTTTTACTGGAACAGCTTGTCGATCTCTTCCTGGTTTATATCGATCTGTTCTTCCGAATCATCCTTGGCAGATTCACCGCTTTTCTCCTGCTCGTCGGAAACCTTCTTTTTATCCCCGGCTGCCTTGGCTTTGCCTTTCTTTTTTTTCTTTCCGGTTTTTTCCGGAACCTCAACTTCCCCGGCTTCTAAAGCCTCCTCTACTTCTGCTTCCTCTTCGGCCTGGACTTCCTCAGTTTCCTCAGGGACTTCCTCAGCGGCCTCGGGCGCTATTTCCTCGCTGACTGCCTCTTCAGCCTCCGGAGCCTCTTCTTCCAGCTCTTCAGCCTCAGCTTTTTCCTCCTCCACTGCAGCTTCTTCCCCGGCTTCCTCGGCAGTTTCTGGCTCCTTCTCCTCACTGACTGCCTCTTCAGCCTCCGGAGCCTCTTCTTCCAGCTCTTCAGCCTCGGCCTTTTCCTCCTCCACTGCAGCTTCTTCTTCGGTATCCGGGGCTGCCTCCTCCAGGATCTCCTCGTCGAGAGTGGTTTCGCCAGGCTCAGGCTCACCTGTGAGTTCCGCGGCCTCCTTGTCGGTGTCCAATTCCATTGACACTTCTATTTCTTCCTCTTCGAAAGCCTTTGATACCGGTAATTCCTTATCAATCTCAGCCTCTTGCTTTGTTTCAAGTCCCTTGAACAGGGAATCGATTTCCTCCTGGCTTGCGGTAACTTCGGAGACCTCTTCCTCCTTCTCTTCATCTGGTACAGTCTCAGCGCTTTCAGGAAGTTCTTCTGGAACTTCCTCCGCCTCTTCCTCGCCTTTCTCGAGCTCCTCGACCACTTCCTCGCGGGCGCCTGCCTCGGCTACGATCGCAGGAGT
>Ga0114922_10000720_pt1 | contig 31885 bp, 28 predicted proteins | sample AartaG_FD_100975 | JGI IMG/M metagenome (GOLD analysis project Ga0114922, IMG submission 100975) | Deep subsurface microbial communities from Aarhus Bay to uncover new lineages of life (NeLLi) - Aarhus_00045 metaG | ecosystem: Environmental > Aquatic > Marine > Oceanic > Sediment | place... | reverse complement strand
TGCTATCATCTCAGATTCACTTATTTCTTTGATAATTAGTTCTTTAATTTTTATTATTTTAGAAATAAACGCTATAATAGAAGAAAAACTAATCCTAATCCCAAAATATGGTAAAACCTATGAAAACTACAAAACAAAAACACCAAATCGGATAATACCAACACCTCTAAATCTTTTTTTAATAATTATCACAATTATAATTGTGTATGTAGGCTTTCTAAATTTTAATTAGAACTCATGATTAGTATAATAAATATTCTATAACATATAATATGAAAAAGGAAATACCCTATAGTATATTAGGTTATTTAATATAAGGTTTTAATCTGACTTATATCCTCTTTAAGGATTTCTAAGAATAAGTTTATCTGGTCTATTTGTTTATTAATTATCTCTATTTTTTTATCTATAATCTCTGAATCTAATAAATTCTTTTTATCTAATTCTTTTCTTACAATAGTATACGATCTTATTTGATTTAATATATTTTGCATTCTTTTTATCTTAATTTGAAATAATTTCTTATATTTTTTCAGATCTTCGAGCTTTATTTCAATACTTTCAATATAATTGAAGCATTTTTCAATATTTTCTTCTTTCTTTAAATTTTTAATAATTAATTTAATACTCATTAAATATGTTAACACTAACTCTTTTTGTTTTTTATCAATTGATTCAATTTCAATATCGGATCCTGGACCTACTTCATCTAGTATGTCTGAAGTATATTTAATGTTAATTTTATTTGGAAATTTATTTAAAGCCTCGGATGATTTATTTGATTCTTTTAATATTTCAGTTTCATCAAAATCAGTTAATAGTTCTAATTCATCCACTTCTACTTTTGTAATTAATGGCGAAAATTTTACTTGAAGCTGTTTTTTACCAAAATATTCATCCTTTTGTCTTAAAATTTGAGTATATATTTGGATAAATTCTTGCCCAATCGGAGCGAATAAAACTCCTCCGGTTTCATCAAGTTGATTTAATAGAGGGTTAATTTTCGATTGCTCAATTGCTCCAGTTATTAAAATTTTCTGCCAAGGACTTAATTCTGGCATCCCTTGTAAAGGGTTTTTAACAACAATAGAGATGCTATCATTTAATTTTAACTTTTTAAGATTTTTAGAAGTAATTTTAGCAATTTCAGAATTTGCCTCAAGAATAATAATTTCTCCCTTAGGGGCTAATTTATGCGCTAATGCTGCGATATACCCACTTTTCGCGCCTAGTATTAATAAATCATCATTATCAGTTAAAGAAAGTCCTTGAAGCATAATTGATATCATATGAGGCGCAGAGATAGTCCTATAATTATTAGGATTTTGCTCATCATAATAAAATAGGTTTGGTACATCTTCATAAAGTTTGACGATGCTGAAGAATTTATCAGGGATAAACTTTTCTAAAGGAACTTCCATAAAAGCCTTTATTAATCGCTTATCTTTTAAAATGTCATTTAAAACTAAAGAATCTACGAGACGTTTCTTCTTTAATTTTAATTTTTCATAGAGTCTTTCGTTTCTGTCCAAAATTATATCAACTTTTTATGCTAAAAAAATAATATAAAAACAAATTATTATATTTTGTTATAATTTTTTTTAACTATTTTAATAGGTCTCTTTCAATATGATGGTACTAGATGCTGAGAATTTGAAAGATGCAAAATTAACACTTACTTTAATCTTCATTAATGTTATTCTTTTTTTCTTCATTAATTTTGCTCCGCCAGAAATTTTCCTAGCTCTTGTACAAGATAATAGAAATATCATTGAAAACTTTGAAGTCTGGAGGTTAATCACCTCAGTTTTTGTTCATGCTGATCCGATGCATCTTTTTTCTAATATGATTGCTCTCCTATTGTTTGGTGCTACTGTTGAAACTAATACTAATATAACTAAAATATACTACTTAATTATTTATTTTGTCTCAGGGTTAATTGGTAGTATATTTTCATTATTGCTGCTTCCAATAAATTCAATTAGCTTAGGTGCTTCAGGGGCTATTTTTGGATTAATCGGAGTTGCATTTATAATTGTAGCAACCGATTATCGCCCTCTCTTAATTTTTGCTCTATTTTATGTTGGGTTTTTCATTATAACCTCTTTTTCACCAGGTATTAATTATTGGGCTCATATATTTGGTTTATTAGGGGGACTTCTATTTGGTTATTTATTCTATACACGTAAAAGAAAAATCAAATTCGATTATTGACTATATTTAGATAAGATTTTCTTCTAAAGAATTCGTTTTAGTTCAATATCATTTATTCTTTTTTCTTTTTCTTTTTCTTTGCTAATTCCATACTAAAATCTTTTGGACAAATATCTTTGATTACACATATCTCACATTTTGGGCGGATCGATACACATATTTGTTGTCCAAACCTTACAAATAATCTGTTTAATTTTAACCAAAGTTCCTTTGGAACTGTTTTCTTTAATGCTACTTCTGTTTGTAAAGGATTTTTTGTTTTTACCCAACCTAATCTGTTGCTTATACGGTTTACGTGAACATCCACTGGAATTGCTGGTATTTTAAAAGCGTAAACCAAAACACAATTTGCTGTTTTGCTTCCTACACCAGGTAAATCGATTAAGTTCTCATAATTTTCAGGCACTTTACTGTTGTATTTTTTAATTAAAACATTCGAGACTTCTTTTATTCGAGCAGCTTTAACCTTATAAAAACCTGAGCTTTTTACAAGCGGTTCAATATCTTCAATATCTGCTTCAGAGAGTGATTTTGGATTGTTATATTTAGCAAATAATTTTTCAGTCGCTATTCTTGTATTTGCATCTCTAGTGCGTGCTGATAATATAGTTGAGATTAAGATTTTAAAAGGATCTTGCTTCTTATTAGCTAACTCATCTAAATGAGCTTCTCCTTCCAGTTGTGTCTCAATTTTATCTAAAATCTCTTTATAACTCATTTTTCTTCAATTTTTTCTAAGACATATAGTTTCCTTTTTATTATTTGTCCTTTTTTAGCATCAATAATACTTTTGATATGTTGTTTGCGAAACTTAAGTTTCTGATTAAATTTATTAGGAATCCTATTGAGGTCTAATATTGGTACGAGTCTAAAGTTATTTTTATTAGCAATTTTTTCAATATTAACTTGCAAGTTATTTCCATCCAAAGTGCTAATAATGGGAGAAATAAAACATATTCTAGAATTAGTTTTTATTATTTTATACGCTTCTCTGAAAAACTCATCATATAGAGGAGTCAATTCTGTATCTATTAATTCTTTAACTTGTGAATAATATGGTTTTTCGGTGTAAAAAGGTGCGAATTCTGGTTCAGTGCATATACCATCAAAAAAATAAGGTTCAAAAATACTAGATATCTTTCTCGCATTCTGTTTTAAAATTCTTTGATGAGTAAACGGAGGTATTTCTTCTTCTAAAAACTCTAATAACCAATGAATATTGCGAATGGTATTATTCACTTTCTGAATGTCTTTATCCGAGCCATATATTTGAAAATCTTGTATTATAGCGAATAAAGTAATTGTTCCATTTCCAACAAAGGGATCAAGAATCTTCTTGCTTTGTCTATTTTCAAATAAATTCAAAAAATTTAACATAATTAAAGAAAGTTTAGGAGAAATTGCACTTTTAAATTCTTTATGGGGTTTTTCCTCATCAATTTGCTTTTTAAAATTAGGGTCATCTGTAGTAAATGTTCTTGCAATGTATAAACCTTCTTCTGTAAAGCCAAAAATTATTTCTGCTCTATTTTCTTTAAGAAGCTCAAATCTAATTACATGATGTGGAAATATTGGATTCAAATTGCCTGATTTGATGTATTTTTCTGGATACTGATAATATAAGGCTTTTACGGCTCCCTTTTGTTTAAGTATTTCCATTATTTCTTTATTTAGAAATGGTAAAAGATGCTTAACTAGAACTTCCGAATAATATTCATCATCATAAAGATTAGGATAAATTGATACAGCAAAAAACATACTTTCATAAACTTTCGGAAATATTCCCTTTTTCCCAATAATGATGTTATCAATAATAGCTAGGATCTTCTTTCTTATTTTTTCAACATATCTAAATTCACTAATTTGAACTGGAAAAGCATCTTGAATTGTATTAATGTCAATGAAATCATAAATTTGTGCAATCTTTTGGCATCCTCCCAAAATAAATTGGATTTCCATGAGTTTATTAATGTAATGTTTGTCTTGATGTAATTTTTCGAACTCTACTATTGCTATATTAGCAGAATAATCTATAATCTTCCCTTGATTTGAGGAATATTTGAGATAATTATCTAATTCTGCAATTGAGAGTTGCCAATTTGAACCTAAAACAAAAATAAATCTTTCCATAATTAGAAAAAAAATTAATTAAATAGTAAAAGAACAGATTAAATTTCTATTTTATTGTTAACTTTTATACTTCTTTTCTATCCATTCTTTAAAAGCTATTGTAGCTTTTCCGTGCCATATGGCTTTCTTCGGGAAGCCTTTTTCAAAATCAATAATGTCCTGATTCGTGTAGTCTAACGAATCTATTTCATTACCCTCCTCAATCTCTTCTTTGTCTAAATCTATAGAAATCTCATACTTCTCTCCAGTAATATCCTCTAAAGCACTCATAATATCTTCAAGATCTTCTCTCTTTCTGACATCAACAGGTACTTTTTCCAATACTTTATCTTCAACAATTTCTTCTTTTTCTGCTTCTTTAATAGTTTTTTCATATGCTTTTCGTTTTTCTAATCGCTCTAATCTTAATTTTTTTATTTCCTCAATAATCCCATTATAATTATCCTTGAAGTATTTTAAACTTACATTAATGAGATCTGAAACATTGTCCCATTTTTCCTTTTTAACAATATCTTCCACCCAATAATATAAATCCATATTTAATTCGACTGTTACGGGTTTACCTTCAGAATCTAAGCTCCCTATCAAAAAACTCAGAATACTAGCTATTAAAATATCATTATCAAGAGCAGAAAAACCATACTCACGAGCAAGAGACGAGAATATACTAAAATTTCCAAACCCAACGACTTTACCTTTATAATATTCTACAACAACCATTAATGGAATTTTAGGACTATCTTCTTCAATCCAATATTCTCCATTATACCGTTTACGCCAACAGTTTAATCCAGACTGTAATAACCAATCTATTTTTATATTCTTCTCATCTTCAACAAAATCTAAGATTTGAGTTGAACAAGAACTTGAAAACACTACTTTTTTTAAATTTTCTGTTATTACATGAGGTTTAAATGCATTTATTAATGGTCTTTTTTGAAGATTTATATAATTCACAGAGTCTTGTATCTCGTCTGAAACAAACTCGAATCCGAATTTTCTCGTTAGCTCATTTAAATTAGTGCTATTCGTATAATCTCCTCCCGTTGAGCTAACAACTAAAAGACTTCCTCCATTTTTTACATAATTTTCAAGAATTTTAATCTCATTTGGCTGTAATTTTGTGTTTTTTGGTGTTGAAAGAATTATCATATTATATTTCTTCAGCTCATTTATAGAATTAAATCCTGATTCTATTTTCCCTAATTTATATCCAGAAGTGAATAAAAACTGTGTAAATTCACCGAAACTGGGTGATTCTAAGGTTAAAATATTATTATGAGAATAATCAAAGGCAATACTAGTCTTTCCATTCAATTTTGTTCATACTCATTAATTATATATTTAAATAAAAATTAGTGCACTCTTCTTATTTCTATATATGATATATTTCTTCTATTCTATAAATAAAATTATCTAAATTTTAAACACAAAATATCTAGAACAACATGAAATAAATGAGGGCCATAACTTTTTACCGTCCTATGTGATTTTAATTCACAATTATAACCTTCCTTAAAAGCGATTTCGTTAAATCCTTTAAATAGAACACTAAAATTATCTTTCTCTACCACCCCTTCATAATGAAACATCGTTCCTTTATCTTTCACTAAAATTAAAGCTTTTTTTATGTAATCTTTAGGTGCAGGAAAAACACCCATGATTACCCTGTCAGCTCTAATTCCAGATTCACTAAGTTTTTCAACCTCAATCTTACAATTTCCTTTTATTGGTATAATTTTATCAATTAAATGATTTATTCTTATATTTTCAACTAAGCATTTATATGATTCAGGGTTAAGCTCAATACTATAGATTTTTTTTACTGAAGAATGTTTCGCTATTGGTAGTGAAAAATATCCCATACCTGCAAACATATCTATGATAACTTCTCCACTTTTTACAAGTGTTGCGAGATATCTTCTTTCATTAATATTACCTTTACTAAACATAAGTTTAGTTATATCGAACTTATATATCACATTATGCTCTTTATGCTCGACAATAGGATTATCTTTTCCTCCTATTAATTCAATTTTTTCTGGTTCTCTAAAGGCCCCCACTATTTTACCTCTGTTTACATAAACCGATCTTACTCTTGGCAACAATTCTAGGTATGCCTTAGCAATACAGCTTTCCTTATTAAATAATTTCTGATTCAACTTTAAGATTATAATATTTCCCAAAGTCTGGAAGCCACGTGGAAGAAGCGAGAGTTCTTCTTCCTTTAAAAAATCTTTTAAACTTTCTTTCAGCTTCTTTTTAAAGTTCATGATAATTATGTCTAAAAAAGTATATAATAATTTAAAATTTGAAATATTAAATTCATTATTACTTCTTATGAATAAATCAAGTTAAGTTATTATAATAACAACAAACCAATCATAATTGAAATAAAAAAAGTGAATTAATATGCCGAGTTTAAATGATCCAGAATTTTTAGTTGATGAGAATAAAGTATGGTTTACAGGGGGATATTGGCCCGAAGGTATGCCCAAACAATTAAGAGATATTGAAGATGTTGATATTTTACCAATGTGGGAATATTTTCTGATGGCTGCTGATTTATATGGGACTTGGGATAATGATATTTGTGTCTTTGTATATGGTCCATATATGGAGCGCGTAAAACTAAGAACTTTATTTGATTATGCAAAACGATTTGGAACGTTTCTCTATGAAAAACTGGGAATAAGAAAGGGTGATGTTGTTGCTATTGATTTACCGAATTCTATTAATTTTGTAGTTGCTTATATGGGCTGTCAATATATAGGTGCAATTATGCAAGGTATTAATCCAACTTACCGACCAATGGAGCTTTTACATTCTTTAAATATGACAAAAGCGAAAGTCTTTGTTATGATGGATATGCTATACATTGCAGGCCCGAAAGATATACTACCAAAAACTGATGTAAAGTTTGTAATACCTACTAATTTTGTAGATTTTCTGACTGCTGATGAGGCTATGCTTGAAAAATTGGGCATTCCAAGTGCCAGAGACAAGATACCAGAAGAAACAGAACACTATAAAATATATTGGATGGACAAAATTATAAAGGAAACACAACCAGAAGATATCAAAACTCAGATTGATCCTTGGGCGGATCCAGCAATATATCTTATGACTGGAGGGACTACAGGGTTACCTAAAGTTGCAATGCTTTCACATGCAAACTTAAGTACCAATCTTAATATGGCTAAACCTTGGACGCAGCTTGAACCAGGAATGTTAACTATTGGCTCTCTTCCCTTTTTCCATAGCTTTGGTATGACTTGTGTCATGAATGCTGCTCTTGGCCTAGGAATGGTTATGCTACTTTTCCCCAAGCCACCTTCTGATGATATTCTATGTGAAACAATAAACAAGATTGATACTCCTAAAGGAATAATGTATACAGGAGTAGAAATGTTGTTCAAAAGACTAACAGATTTTGTAAATGATATGGGCGTAGAAGAATTCAAGAAAAAATATGACTTTTGGAAGAAATTAAAATATGCTACTCAAGGTGCAGGCCCATTACACGATTATGTGAGAATCCCATTTGAAGAGATCTTTTGTCCAATACGTTCTGGTTATGGATTGACTGAAACCTCTCCTATTCAGAGTATTGCACCCTTTTGGGGGCCAACGAAAACTGGAAAATTAGGATTACCCATTCCTGGAGCTGATTGGGCCATTTTTAATTCAGAAGATTTCGACGCAGGACCTATTTGTGATGGAACTAAAGAAAGAGGAGGTTTTGGGATAGAAAATACAGGAGAAATTTGTTGTGCTGGGCCACATATCATGTTAGGATATTTAGGAAAACAAAAAGAACAAGAAGATAATTTGAAACATTGGGGTGGGAAACGTTGGTTGCTAACTGGTGATATAGGTTTTATGGATGAGCATGGATGGGTTGAGATACGAGATCGTAAAAAATCTTTGGTTAAGGTTTCAGGGCATTCAGTTTTTCCAAAAGAAGTTGAGGAGTTATTAGGAAAGCATACGGCAATTGATGAAGTTGCTGTTGCGGGTATACCCGACAAAATGACGGGTGAAGCGGTAAAAGCGTGGGTTACTCTTAAAAAAGGATATAAAATCGATAAGAATATAACAATTGAAGAAATAAAAAAATGGGCTATTGAGAATATGGCAAAGTGGAAGTCGCCACGATTTATAGAGGTTGTACGAAAAATGCCAGTTAGCATGACTGGTAAAGTTCAGAGACGTGAATTACAAGAAAAAGATTTAGCTAAACTTGAACAAGGAAAATCCATTAAAGGTTAGGCACATAAGGTTATATCAACTTGATTTTTTTTAACTTATTAATTCTTTTTTTAAAAACTTTTTAAAATACCCCCATTTATTAATTCAGTTAATTCTATACTTTTCGTTTTACCTGAATTCTTATAATCTGCCATTGTTATAGAAAATAAATAGGCATCTGTGGTTTCAACTTCTACAACAAAAATTTTTCCTTTTTTTATTTGTGACACTTTATTAATTTTTAATAAGGGAATCTTAAATCCTTCATTGAATTTATCAACGGAGGTGCCTATTTCTGTTAAACTTATATTAGTTTTTTTTATAAGTAATAATTGATGATTTGTTAATATTATTCTTCCTAATTTCATATCAAACTGCCAATTCTTACCCACTTCTCCTTCACAGAAATACCCTTCTGAATTAAAAAGCAATGACATGATTATTACATTTTCTTCTTTTTGTATTGAATTAATATAATCAGTTTTTTTATTTTTAATTTATTTTCTTTTACGGGTATATTACATGAAAAGTTTTTTAGATGACATCATCAATTAAATTTATAAGAATAAATTAGTACTAAAATTATTATACATATCAAATAAATTACAATTCAGAAAAAAAATGTCGTTACAAAAAACTCGAGAATTTATGCTTCAAGAAAAGATGATCTCTTTAAGGGATAAAGGTAAGATAATGAACTTAAATAAAGAAGTTATTGGCACTTTCGCTGGTAAAATAATAAAAATTGGTAATACTTACCGTATAAGAGATCTTGATGAGAATCCTGTATTAACTGTTCATGAAAAAGTAATTTCAATGCGTTCCTCTTATAAATTCTATAAAGGTGGGGAAGAGGATGAAGACAAATACATCGGGAAACTGAAAAGAAAACTTGTGTCTATTAAACCAAGTTACTGGTTTGAGGATCCAAATGAAAATAGAGTTTTTACAATGAAGGGAAATATCTGGACTCTGAAATTTAAGATATTAAAAGACAACAAGGTTGTTGCTGAAATTCATAAAAAACTATTTAAGAGTCTAATCAAAGGAACATATGGAATAAAAATGCCTCCTGACTTAGATGATGATTCAGCTATGCTCGTATTAGGTATAGTTTTGATGCTTCATCATGAAAAGGAAGAAAATAGATAAAAACCAGTCTCTCTATCTTTTTTTTTATTTTTTTAAAGAAAGTAATACAATTTTATTTTGATTTTTTTCTTATATCTTACGGATATCACACTCATCTATTAATTTGGGATAAATTTATATTTATAAAATTTTATGTGTTGCATACAACTTTTTTATTATTTTTATCCTTTGTGGGGTATAAATTATGCAAGTACAATGTAGATTGATTAATATTGCTTGTCCAACCTGTGGTATAGAAAAAACTGTATCTATTCCAGAAACTCTATTTACAGAAAAAAAATTTGGTCATGTAAAAATCCAAGTTCCGCAGGGAGCAGTATGTCAAGATCATGTATTTGTTGTATTATTAGATGTTAAGGGAAGAATTCTTGGATACCAAACTGTCGATTTATCAGTATCATCCACAGTTGATGCAAAACCAAAAGAAGAAGTTCGTTTAGAAGAAGATGAGACATTAGGTTTAATGAGATTTATTAAGATGTTTGGATTTAGATGTTTCGCGGGATTAATTCATGCAAAATTATTTAATTACCAACTATATGTTATTATAAAAAAAGATTTCCAAATGAATATGGATGAAATAAACAATGTTCTTGATGATTTTGTTCCCGAGAAGTATAAAAATAAAAGAATTTTAAAACACGTTGAATATAATGACTATGTTTTTCCTACTGCTACCTATTTCTATGCATTGGTTAAGAACCAAAGAAAAACCGCTTTCCTTATGAATCTCCATAAACATATCATTCAAATGCCTTGGCAAACCGGTTTAGATCTTGAAAAAGGTTTTATTACTTCTGCATTAAAGAATGAGGATCCAACTGAGCAGATGAGATATATATCATTTTATATTTCCAAGTTTTTAGAAGATATTGATAAAACGAAGATAATCTTAGAACCTAAAAGGAAGATCTCTAAAAAGGATTTAATCAAAAAACTAAAAGAAATTGCAATTACATCGACTGTGACGAGGGAATATGTTACCTGTATAAAAGAATTTGTTCATAGACGAGTTTCTCCCCAAATAGCAAAGAAAATCCACGATTAAAAGAGAGATAATAAGGTTAATTAAAAAAAATACTTTATTCATTCAAACGTTTAAAGGTTTTTCCCATTATTTTATAGATATTTAAATACTCTTTAAAGAGGTTATCATAGATCTCTCTATTTTCTGGATTAGGTGTAAAAATGTTAGATATCTCACAACATCTCTGGATCTCATCCCACTTAAGGTATCCCAATCCTACTGAAGCAATAAACGCAGCTCCTCGAGCATTTGCCTGAATTGGATCTTTTACTTGTTTTATATTTCTATCTAGAACGTCTGCGAATATTTGACACCAAATATTACTCTGAGCCCCGCCACCGATAATATTAAGTTCTGGAATAACAATATCTTTTTTTGTCATACCAGGAGTCTCTTTTATCTTCCATTTTTGAATGAACTTTTCAATGTAGGTGAATAACCATTTGATATTATATGCTACCCCCTCAAAAATCGCTCGGATGATATGTTCACGAGACATTTCTAAAGAAATATTATATAAACCCCCTCTAATAGTATGATCATCAATAGGTGCTCTTTCTCCAATTAACCAAGGAGTAAAAATTAAATTATTTGAACCTGCTGGTACATTCTCAACTATTCTATCAAATATTTTATATACATCAGGTACAGCTTCTTCTTTTAGCAATTCATCTTTATGATATAAGATTTTGTCTCTAAGAAAAGTTAAAGCGCCTCCTGCCATTTCTTGCTCATTAGCAATAATATATCTGCCTGGTATTGCTGAGGGTACACTTGCCATATTATGAGCAATATCCGTTTTTTTATAAGGTACGTGGCATGTTAACCAATCAGAAGTACCAATATAAATATAACTTTCATAATTCCCTACAGCACCAGAACCTACTGTAGCACATGGTACATCTGGAGCACCAACAACAACTTTTGTATCTCTATTTAGTCCTATTTCATCAGCTACGTCATTTTTTAATGTTCCGAGTATATCAACTGACGTCTTTAATTCTGGTAATTTATCTGAATCAATCTTTAAACCCTTAATTAGTTTTTTAGAATATTTTACATTTTCAATATCTCTAATATCTGTAACCCAATGGAGGTGAATAGAACTATATGAAGCAGCATATTTCCCCGTGAGTTTTAAATTTATAAAATCTTGAGGTTCTAAAAATTTAAATGTTCTATTATAAATCTCAGGAAGTTCATTCTTGATCCATAATATATGTGCAATAGGATCCTTACCATTATGAGATGGTCCTCCTCCAGTTCTTTTTATCCATTTTAAAATTTTACTTAAAGCATATCCTGAAACTTGGAATAAACTCTTATAGAATTTTTTAATATACTTAGCACCCCTTGTATCCATCCATATTATAGAATTCATTAGATGATTCCCATCCCTGTCAGTTGCAACGGTTCCACTCCATTGACTAGTATTACATACTCCTACTATATCATCAACCGATACCCGTCCACTATCAATTACTTTTTGAGATGTTTTAATAATAGCATTCCACCAGTCATCTGGATCTTGTTCTACAGCCCCTCCTTTAAACACATGTAAAGGAACTTCTTGAAAAGCCCATTCAAGAACTTCTCCTTCTGTAGACACTATAGCTGATTTTGGACCACCAGTCCCGTGATCTATTGCTAAAATGTATTTTTTTTGTGAATTAGACATATTTTATATAAATGATGTTAATGCAAATAAAGATTTATTTGACGTAAATTCATCAAAATTTTTACAGATTATTTGATTCTTGAAAAAATAAACTTAATTTTTGATGGAATAATTTAGTAATTAATTTAGTTACCAATATAACGTAAGTTACCAATATAACGCTAATTTTGATTTATCATGAGTAGTATGAAATATGAAGAAATGAAAGCCAAGATAGAAAATATCGTAAATCAACCAATTAGAAAATTTAAACCAGAGGAATTGAAAGGGATTATTGATAGGTATCATAAAAATCACCCAAAATCTAAAAAAGCATATGAAAGAGCACGCAAAATCATTCCTGGGGGTGTTGAGCATAACCTTGCTTTTAATCACCCCTTTCCATTAGCAAGTAAGAGAGTGTATGACTGCTATATGGAGACTGTTGATGATGTCATTTTAACAGATTATTTAATGTGTGGTGGTCCTATCATTTTAGGTCATCAATATAAACCATTAATCGATAAAGTTGTTGAAGTTGTCCAGGAATCCGGACCGAGTCATGGAATAACTAGTGAATATGAATATTTAGCAGCTGAAGAGCTACAAAAATATTTTCCTTCATGTGAAATTATAAGATGGCTACAATCTGGGACTGAAGCAGATATGCTTGCCATAAGAATTGCCAGAACTTTTACAAATCGTAAGTGGGTAATCAAGATTGGCGGCTCTTATCATGGTTGGTCAGATCAACTTGTGTATGATATGCATGTTCCCGGTACTAAACTATTAGAATCTCATGGAATTCCAAAGACAGTTTTTAAATGGATTGATTCATGCCCTCCAAACGATATTGACACTTTGAAACAAATGTTTAAAGAAAAACGTAAAATAGCTGCTGTTATCGTTGAACCTATGGGTGGAGAATCAGGAGCAAATCCTGTAAGGCCAGGTTTTAACGAAGAAGTTGAAGAATTGTGCCATAAAAATAAAGCTTTAATGATTTCAGATGAAGTTGTCTGTGCCTTCAGGCTACACATGGGAGGAGGTCAAGCCTATTTTGGATATAAGCCTGATTTATCCGTATTTGGGAAGATTGTCGGTCACGGATTTCCTTCTGCTGCAGCTATCGGAGGAAGAGCTGATGTAATGAGTGTGTGTGCCGCTGGACATGGTGGAGGTAAAAAGGCTTATTCTGGTGGAACTTTAGCGGCTAACCCATTAACATGCGCAGCTGCTTATTATGCTATTAAATTTGTTAAAGAAACAAATGCAACAGAAAAAGTTACAAGGGCAGGTATGAAATTATCTAATGGATTAAATAAAGTTTTTGAAAGCTATAATCTACCATGGTTCTCTTACAATTACGGAGGAACAGTTCATTTCCATACAAGTTGCTTATTTGGAATTAATTTAAATGATCCAAAACAAGCAGGACAAATACCAATAAGGAAAGACTTTATGGGTGAAATGGGGGCGGCATTAGTAGATCAAGAGATCATTTCTGTTGCAGGCAGCAGGTTCTATACATGTATACTTCATTCTGATGAAATTGTTGATGAAACTATAAAGAAAATTGATAATATATGCCAAAAAATCGAATGAGCTTTATATCTTAAAAGCCCATTCCCCATTTCTCATAATAGACTCGCTTTTTCCATTTTTTGTTATCCCATCAACATTCATTTTTTCTGAGCCAATCATAAAGTCAATATGTGTTTTGCTAATATTACCCCCTGCATTAGAAAACTCCTCGTTAGACATATTTTTACCATTTTTCAAAGCAAATTGAAACCCTCGACCTATAGCAATATGTGACGAGGCATTTTCATCTATAAGAGTATTATAATAAAGCAATCTTGATTGTGAAATAGGTGAACTGTGTGGAACAAGTGCAACTTCACCTAATCTTCTTGCTCCTTCATCTGTTTCAAGTACTTTATGCAACATTTCTTCTCCTTTTTTAGCAGTTGCTTCTATAACCCTCCCATTGGAAAAAGTTAGACTAATCTCATCAATTATAACATCTGTATGGCGAGGTTTTGTAGAAGCTACCACTCCTTCTGTCTCATCCTTATGGGTTGTTGTGAAAACTTCTTCAGTAGGTATATTTCCTACAAAATCAATTCCACTGTGAGTTTTAAATCGTGCACTCCCCCAAATATGACCCTTAGGTAACCCTATTGCGAGATCTGTCCCAGGGCCCTCTAATTTTAATGATACAAATTGTTTTTGATTTAAATATTTACTCCTAACTGCGAGTTGCCTGATATGTTCTTCCCAAGCAGCAATAGGGTTTTCATTTTTAACCCTGCAAATTTCAAAGATCGCATCCCAAAATTTACTTTTTTGATTTTCTTTAAGAACATCAGGAAATACTTTTTCTGTCCAACCATCAACAGGAGCACTAATCGCAGTCCAATTTACAGCACTTTTTGATATTAAATCACTAAAAGGTTTTCTATGTTTAGCATAAGTGTTAAAAGCAGTTGCCATTAATTCTGGATCTTGACCATCGAGTAAATCAGGATTATAAGCAACAAAGAGAAGAACAGCATCTCCTCCTGTTCCAAATTCGAATTGGCAATCCATTCGCCAAGTGGGGTATTCTTCAAAAGAATCTCTTGGAGCGTGTTCAAATCGAGTTTTCCGTAATTGATCATCTTCCCAGAAAACTTCTACATATCTTGCTCCAATTTGATATGCTTTTTTAGTAATTAGCCGTACTAAAGGAGCCAATTCTATAGGTGTTCCATAAGAATATGCAGTAGGTCCCCCTATCAGTAGACGTTGTCCAGGTTGCAGATTAAGACCAATTCTTACAATAACTTCTGCGTATTTTTCTAAATTTTTTTCAAATTCCGAAGACATTCAATTCACAATGACATTTTATATTTTATACTATATATTTTATTTTGTTCTATCTCTTTTAATAGCTATCGATTTAAAACATTTAATTATAACTTTAGCATATTTTTCTAAAATTATTTCAAATTCATGAGACATTGGATTCATCTTTAATTTTTAATTGTACCCAAATACAATTAAGATCTTGTATTGGATAATGGTGAAAAAATAGTTATTAAAGATATGTTAGGGCACGCTGAGGATATTTACTGGCGCTGGTGAATCTATGATTCTATGGTGAAATTATTGTTTATAGTGTTGTGAAATTTATTTAAGGAGATCCAAAGCTTTTTTAACTGCTAAAGGAGCTGTGAGAGCCCATCCATCAGCACCTTGTTGAAATGCTATATTCTCTGTAACAGGTCCACCACCTGCCATAATTTTTACTCCTTTTGCTTGCAAGTTTCTCCCTTTAGCTAATTTAACGATTTTTCCGATTTCAGGGAACATAGAGCTTAACATTACTGAAACTAGAATAAGGTTTGCATTATTTTTTTCTGCCTCTTCGATAAATTTTTCAGCGGGAACATCAAATCCCAGATCAATAATTTCGAAACCTTCTGCTTCGAATAAGTATTTAACCATATTCTTGCCAAGATCATGGATATCTCCTTTAGCAACACCAAGAACAGCAATACCTTTACTAATTGCTTTAATTTTCTCTGGGGCTATTTTAGATTTTAAAATATTTGTGCCAGCGTAAAAAGCATCTGAGGCTAAGATCATATCTGTTAAATAGACAGTTTGCTCATATTGATCTGCAATTTCTTTTAAGCCTGGATATAAACCGTTTTTTATTGCTTCGAGCGGGTCAATCCCCGCATCTAATGCTTCCTTAGCAGCTTTTATGGCGGTTTCTTCATCAAAATTTAAAACACTTTGCTTTAGTTTATATAAAATTTCTTTTTCTGACATGGTTGTTAACCTCCTCCTTCATCTGCATAATTTGCACCCATACCAGTTTGAAAATTTTTACCATATGTTCTGGCGGCTTTCACAACTGCCATTGCATTATACAGAGGTGCATAGGGGGGATATTCACATGATGCCCCAAGAATATACCCAGCTGGTGACTTTCCAAAGACTTCGAGTTGTCTTTTACATTCTTTTATAACTTCATGAGGATTTGCCCACGCAAGTAATGAAACGCTTAAAAATCCTAAAAAAATTAATTTTTTACCATATTTTTCAACCATTTCCTGTTCAGTTTTTACACCATCGGGCAAGAATGCGTTCTGAATTAAGACTGGTCGAAGATGCTCGATTAAAAGATCAAAGTAGGGACCTCGACCACAAGTATGAACCATGTAAAATGCTCGTTTTTTCCGCACAAAATCAGCAATCTTCTTTTGATAGGGCATATCTAATTCTAACCACATTTCTTTACTCATAAGCTCTCTCTCGGCTAAAACAACGGGAACCATAATTGTTTGAGCCCCCGACTCAATCTGTTTTTCGATATATTCTATTTGAATATCAGTTATAATTTCTAGTGCATCATGAAGCTTATCTTTATGATGTACGAAATCTCTCACGAACTCATTAACATTGCGAAGACGACTTAATAATCCTAATGGGCCAATTGTCATCCCTCCAATCATTAAATCAGGTAGTTCTTCTTTAATAGTTTTAACAACTTTTATTTGGTTATTCATCCTGTCAGCATGGGACCAATCAAATAATCTCTCTATGTTTTTGTAATCATTAGGCGTTTTGATTATTGGATTATATGGATCTGGATAAGCAGCGTTGTCTGGCGGATATATAATTTTAGCTCCAAAACCTTGCGCCTCAACGCAAAGATCTGGCATTGCTGTAATACCATCATATCCAAAAAGCTGTTGTGCTTCTATTTGACATCTTAAAAATAAATCTGGTTTAGTAGCATATTCTCCATAGTTTAACCTTCTTATTTGAGCCGCTGCTGCTGAAACAAAGGGAAAGCACGGAACTCTATCAAGTTTCTTTCGCGTTAAAAGACCTGTTATTCTTTCCATTGGAGTCATATATTCTTCGCATTCTTTTGGCATTTTTTCTATTTTTGACATATATTTCACTTCTTTTCTGAAAAAGGTTTTAAAAACAATATGAATTTTGAAATATTTATAATTAAAATAAGGGAATCCCAAGGTTTTAAAACTTTCACCCAAAAGCACGATCTTGTTATAAAATTTTGTTATAAAAATATAGTATATTAACTATTTTCAAGAGAAAAAATTTAATTTATTGTCTTCACGTTAAAATTTTTATTTATGTAAAATATTTATAGGATATTGATATTTAGATTTTCAGATTTTATTTAAAAATGTTATTGCACCCTAATTTAATGCGACGCAACAAGTAAAATGCATGAAGTAAATTTAGAATTAAAAAAATTGCTAACAGACGACCAAAAGTATATTTTCATCGCTGGGGCTGGTTGTTCTATTAATTCACCTTCTAATCTTCCAAGTAGTAATGAAATAATGGAAGAAATAATTAAATTTACATGTGCAAAATCAGAAATTGAAAATATTTCTATATTGGAAGGATTAAGATTTGAAACATTATTAGAAATTATTAGAAATCAATTAGATAATGATTTGAAAATAGTAGAATATTTTGAACAATGCAATAGACCTAATATTATTCATTTTTTTCTGGCAGAAATGGTAAACAAGGGTCATGCTGTTATTACAACAAATTTTGATTTTTTGATTGAGCATGCCCTAATTCAATCTAACATTGGTAAGGATCATATCTTTTCAGTAATAACTGAAAAAGACTATAGAGAATTTAAAAATATTTTAGAAGAATTAGACACTGGGAAAAAATTTTTATTTAAAATTCATGGATCGATGAAAGATATATTGACTGAAAGGAATACTAAAGAATACTTTCTTTCATTAATTAAAAAAATTGGTTCTTTTAAATCCGAATTTGATTTGTTTTTTGTTGAACCATATAAAGGAGTTTTACTTAATAAGCTGTTAAATAATGCCATTTTAATTCTGATAGGTTATTCTGGACAAAATGATTATGATATAATTCCCATCTTAAAGAAATATCATAAATTAAAAAGAATCCTGTGGGTTAATCATATTACAAACGATCAAGGGAATAATAACATTCTTGAGATTGGAAAAAAAAGTAAAAAACCTCCCAAAGATATGGACGACTTAGATAAAATCCTTTTTCAGATCAAGAACCAGAATCCCAATGTTGAATTATTTAGAATAAATACAAATTCAATAAAATTTATAAAAAAGATTACAGATATTGAATATGATCTTAATACTAATGACTTTTCTATAGAATTTAGAGATTGGTTACACCAAAATGTTGAAATTCCTAATATGATGATGAAATATTTGATTCCCCATGTACTGTACTTTAATTTTGATAGATTTGATGATTCTTTCAGATGTGGTATAAGAGCACTAGAATATATTAATGAGAATGATGATCAAAATCATAAACTCTTAATTTTAAATAATATTGCATGGTTTTACTTTAGAATGGGAAATTATTCTGAAGCAATTTTAAATTTTGAAGAAGCACTTAAAATTTCTCAGAAATTAGGTTATAAAGATCGAGAAATTATTTATTTAAGTAATTTAGGAGAAATTGATGAGAGAATAAAGAATTTTCCTAAGGCGCTGCAAAGATACAAGGAAGCAATGAAAATACTGGAAGAAATTGGTAATCTCAGTGAAGAACTTAGAATTATTAATAGCATTATTGAAATATATGAAACAATACAAATTTATTCTGAAGCATTATTATACTCTGATAAGGCAATTAAAATTTCTGAAAAATTGGGTGATTTAAAAAAGAAAGCAATTATATCAAACAATATCGCATCAATTCATCATAAACTTGAAAATCTTAATTTATCTTTAGAATATTTCCAACAATCAGAAAAAATTTTCAGAAGATTAAATGATATTAGAAACTTAGCGATATGCTTGAACAATATTGGAACAATTTATCAAAATTTTGGAGATTTTTCGATTGCTTTAGAAAAATTCGAAGAGGCTTTGGAATATGATGAAAAATTGAAAAATAAAGAAGGAAAAGCTTGGCACTTATCTAAGGTAGGAGAAGTATATTTTAATCAAAAAAACTATATAGAATCCTTAAAATATTTTATAGATGCTATTAAAATATCCCAAGAGTTAAAAGATTTTAGAAGTGAAATGAAATTTCACAATTTGCTCGGAAAATCATATTATTATTTAAGGGATTATACAAATGCTATGAATTCATTTAATAAAGGGATAAAAATTGCAGAAATGTTTAAAGATTTACCAACAAAGGCAGATTTTCTTAACAATATTGCTGGATGTTATTTTATGCAGTTAAATTATGAAAAGTCTTTAAAATCTGCTGAAGAGTCACTTTTAATTCTTAAATTAATTGGATTGGGAAAATCTATAAAAGCAATAACTTTAGAAAAGAAAATAATGAATATGAAAAATCAAATTAAACTATAGCTCTTTCATTGTTATATCTCGCTCAATTTTTACCTTTATATTATGTGGGTCATCGATATGTATTATATTTATTGGAGTCATTTCTCTTTTACCAAGTAAATATGCAGGTTCTTCAGTTAGCTGTTTTTCTTCTTTAGAAATAATTTTTCTCACAAATACATCTGGAAAAACAGGTGTTGAATAGCAATAATGGCAAAAGGTCCTTTTTTTCGCGAGTTCGAGAATTTCTATGAGTTCTTCATCTGGAACATTACTCTCAACCTTTAATTCAATTTCGAAATTATCAATCATAGAGACACCATCTTCAATACCAAATCCCGTGGTTAAATCTATACACATTTTTGAATGAGTTTCTAATTTCTTAAGTTCAATACCGTGTAAACCCGCTAAAGTTGCAAAGTGTGTAGCAAAATCACCACTAAAACCTGCAATACAGAGCGCTACGGGATGAAAAGATGTTCCACCACCACCTAATATTATGGTTTCATCAGTTTGAACTGTTATTTCTCCTGCTGTTTCTGTGGGTAACTTAATTTCGAATTGGGGGCCATATTCTACATTTAATCTCCAGCGGCCTTCCGCTTCAATAAATCTTTTACATAACGAGCGATTTTGTTTGAATACCTCAACAGTATCTTTATATGTTTCTAAATTTATTCTATTGAGTATTTTTTTACCTTTTATATTTGAATTATTATGATAAAGGGATGGTTTTCCATCATTTTTTAAAATAATTTTAGGGATGGTTGAGGTTGCTATACAATAATAACAAAAACAACGCCTTTTTGTAATATCTGAAATTCTATATAATTCTTCATAACTGGCATCACTTTCAATAAATAATTCAATTTGGTAATGATCAACTATGGGTATGTTTTCTTCAATATTTAATACTGAAGAGAAATCTAAATCACCCTTAACTCTTATCATTAACTTTTTTAATTCAATCCCTTCCATTGCTGCCCATTTTGCATATGCTGCACAATAACATCCACAAAATCCTGCCATACATAAAGATATTGGATGGAGTGCTGTACCTCCTCCTCCAAAAAGAGTTAACTCATCCATTTGCACTGTGATTTCTCCTGCTCTTTCAGTTTTTAACCTTGTTTCAAATTGTGGCCCATATTCCAAATCTAATCGCCATATGCCTTTTACTTCCAAAGTTTTTTTGCAAAGACTGCGATCTTTCATATATTGATCCACAACCTCTCTAAATCCTTTTAAATCAATGCGATTTAATAATATATGCTTTGGTACAGCGAGATCATTTACCTTTTCTTCTATTCTATCAGCAAGTTTCTTCAGAACATCTGTAAAATTTCCAAATCCCATGATAGCTTTTATGAAATAGTTAAGTTTTTAAAAATATAATAATATAATCTTATTTGATACCTTAAATATGAAAGAACAATTATTTCAATCTTTTGTATCAAAAATGTAAAGATAAAAAATATCTAAGAATAAATAAAAAAAAATAAATTGAATTTTAATTGAAGGTTTTTATATATCGCTCATCCTAAAATATAAATCTATTTTATGCTGGAAATCTTCAAAAAAAGATATATCTCCATTCCACTTTATAATATCTTCAATTGAAAACATTTTTTCAAACATAGTACCAATCACCGAGCAAATTTTTTGAATTTTTTTCTTATTCGCATCTAATGGTGATCTACATACTAATACAAGTTGGTTTTCCAGGCAATGAATACAAGAATATTTATTGTTACCAATATTGAATCCTTTCAATTCTCTTCCTGAAACTTTTTGACTGAATGTTTTTATCGCAGAAATAAAGAATCCTAAGAAAGTTTTCTCAACATTCTTTTCTCTTGAAAAATCAACTATAGGAACACCTGCCTTAGAAAAAACCCAAAGCTCATCAAGTAATGGAGACATATTTTAATTATAATTTTTTTCGATTTATATTTTATTTTTTAGAACTGGAGCCCATAAGAATTTCTTTATAGGTCTTATAGCTAAGATTAACAATTATTAAAACAAATAATCCGCCGAAGATGTAAACAATTGCAACCATAATGTTGGTAATTGCCGTCATTTCAAGAGCTAAAAATATGATGTTAAAAATATATCCACCTAAAAACAAAACAATCAATATTTGTATCATTACCCATTTTTTAACTAATTTTGTTGCAGGAAATAACTCTTTTATTCTAATGACAATCAGTAGACTAAAAATGAAAAATATTATTCCTCCAATCGAACAGAACAAACTAAAATAGAAATTCAAATCTAAAACCATAATAATACCCTCATTTGTATAATTATTTATTTATTAATTTTGAATATTTTCTAATTGTTTTTATCTGTATATAACTTTTTTCTTATAGTAATCTTCAAAATGGTAAGTATATTTTTAATATTAATGATTTAATCAATTAAATACTTAATTTCTGAAAGGAATCTCTGTTCACTATTTGAAAACACGCTTCTATTTCCCTCAAAATCTTCTATCAGGATTTTAGGATAAATCTCAAAAAATCTCTTAGATACAATATCTAATTCTTCATTTACTTTATCCTCTTTAACATTACTATCACAACATGCTAAAAATATAATTTCTTCCTTTTTCTTTATTGTTATTAATTTGTCCCCCCATTCTATATTTGATAATTCTCCATCTGCTATGTGTTTAGTTAGCGCATTAAAAGCAACTAAAACTTGTCCAAAGAATTCAGAACAAAACTCTTGATCATTTATACGGTCAAACAAAATATTGTTCTTTTTATCTAAAATAGCAAAATTTTCAAATAATTTTCCCAGTGAAATCGCCTACTAAATATTTTCTTTAAAATGCAATTTTTGTTAAATAAATATTGATAATTCTTATTAAAATACTTATTAAAATCGTATTAATGAAATTATTTATTTGTATGTTCTCTCTAATCAATAATCATAAATTTAGATTATTTTTAATTTCCAGTCAAAATTGTCAATTTATTGAAAGACAAATAATTTGATATTTATTCTTTTATTTTTTATTATATTTTCCATTGAAAGAAGGTAAATTAATAAATACTAATTAAATTTATTTATTCAAATATAAATTGATTAAAATTGAATAAAATTAACTAAAATAAAAAATAATAGTTAAATCTTAAGAATATTTTTATAATAAAACTCAAAAAGCTTTATCAATTTTTAAAATTCTAAAACTCACGGATAATTAAATAATTTTGAGGTGAAATTCTATTAGTATTGATTGGCTTAAAGTAGAAGAAGAACCAGAAAGAACTTTTAAAGTAGAAGGTAGGTTTCTCTTAGATCTCTATGCAAAGACTAATGATTTAGAAAAAAGTATAATGAATTATAGGGAAACAGCGAGAAAAGCCATTGAAGATTTTGAAGAAGCCAAAACAGAATTAACAGAATTAGATAAATTAAAAGAGGAATTACCCGTTGTTAACAAGAATCTTGATGAATTAAAGGGAAAAAATAGAAAATTAGAAGATGATTTAAATAATAATCAGCAAATTATCAATGAATTAGAAGCAAAGTTGAAAGAATCAGAAACTAAAATAAAAAGTTTAGAAATTGAATTTAAAAATCAAAAAAACCATAGTGTTAATAAGGAAAAGGAGTTAGAATCATTGAAAAATGATTTAGAAGCTAAAATTGCGAAAAATCAAGAAAAACTTGATTTAGCTGAAAACAATTTAGCTAAGAAGGCTAAGGAAAATGAAAGTATTAAGGCGGAATATGAGGAAAAAATTGAAGATACTAAAAAAAAACTTGTAGATTTAGAATCCAGAAATCGAACATTGGAAGCTCAGATTTTAGATGCTGTTAGATTACCTAAAATATTAAAAGATATTAGAAATATATTGGTACATAAAGGTTTTATCTCAGAAAAAGAATTTGAAGATATTATGAAACAAAAATAATAAAATTAAAGAAAAAAATTATTGGTATTTCAATACGATTTAATAATTTTTCTGATAGGCTTATAAAATCCTATTTTTCTAGTTTTTTTAAAAAAGATATGATTAGGTATTTTGAAATATTGATTTTATCTCTATTAATCCCCTCAACCTATTATTCATTTTGGTATTTAAAAAGATATATATAAAACTTCTAATACTACTGATTTAAGAGAGATAAAAAAGTATTTTAGCCCTCGAAAGAGGTTTAATTTTTATTTAGATTTTTTTCAGATCTTTAAATTTGAAGAAGGGATGGGTATTAAAATAAATAACTCTAAGAATATTAAAGAAGATGATGATAACGACATCGTAAATTTAAAGGAAGAAACCAAGTTCCTGTTAAAAAAATTAAAGTTAGCATTATTTCTTTCAATTATAATAATTCTAATGATCTATACTTTAATTGATGTTTATGTTCATCATGGGGGGGATTTACAGAAAACAATTTTTACATTAAATTTTCACGAATTTTGGACATATCTAATTATATTGACTTTCTTGGTCTTTATTTACATTTTTGGTTATTTTATTATTAAGAAACTAGTTTCTCTTGATCATATAATTAAAGAATCCGAAGAACGATATTTAAGGTTAATAACTGGAGCATACGATTTATTTACAAGTATTCAAGATGGAATTGTCGTACTTGATAAGCATTTCAATATTATTCACGTGAATCCTACTATTGAAAAATGGTATTCTCATAAAAATCAAATTATTGGGAAAAAATGTTATGAAATCTATGAAAATCGATGTGAAATATGTGAAGACTGTCCAAATTTAAGCTTAATCGAAGATAATATCATTAAGAGTAAAATTCATCTTACTTATGATAAAAATAATAATCAAAATGGTTGGTTAGAAGTATACTCTTTTCCTCTATTTTATCAGAATACTTCTAAACTGGTTGGATTCATTAATTATTGTAAAGATAAAACTGAATATATTAAAGCACAACAATTGATTATTGAGGAAAATAAAAAATTATTAGAACTTAATCAATCCAGAAAAAATATGATTACAAGGGTTTCCCATGAATTCAAAACACCATTAAACTCTATTCAAAGTGCAACCCAACACATTCTCACTAATTATAGTGATCTAATAGATCCTAAAATCTCTCAATTTTTTGATATAATTCACAAAGGAGGATTAAGACTAACAGCATTAGTTGAAAATATTTTAGATATCTCAATGATAGAATCGGGAAAATTTATATTGAATAAAGAAAAAATAAATATTTGCGAAACTGTTCACAAGTGCATTGATGAGATTATCCTTTTAGCCATTAAACGTAATTTAACTTTTAAATCAAATTTATCTAATACATTTTTTTTAGAAATTGATCCTATTAGAATAGAACAAGTAATTTTAAACTTATTATCAAATGCTATTAAAAATACTCCTCCAGAAGGGGAGATCTACATCAATATTTTTGATAAAAATAATCATGTTGATTTAGAAATTAAAGATACTGGTATAGGCCTAAAAAAAGAAGAAATAAATCAATTATTCCTTCCGTTTGGCAAGATTGAACGGTATGGAAAAAATTTAAATGTAGATATTGAAGGCACAGGGATTGGACTCTACTTATCGAAAGAAATTGTTGAGTTACATGGTGGAAAGATTTTAGTAGAATCTCAAGGGAGGGATCAAGGCTCCACTTTCACTATAAGACTTTATAGAAATTGACTTATAATAGATTAAACAATTTTTCAAATTCTAAAAAATTAAAAGGTTTTAAAAAATATCCATCTGCCATTGTTTCCTTAATTTTTGCTCTAACTTCATTTCCAGGAACAGCAGTTATATAAAATACATAAATATCTTTATATCTATCGTCTAACTTTATTTTCCTACAAATCTCATAACCATTAACGTCGGGGAGAAGAATATCTAGTAGAATTAATTTAGGGCGATATACTTCTAATTCTTTAAATGTTTCTGAACCTGATACAACATCTTTACAAGTAAATCCTTTTATCTGAAAAAAATCAAGTAAAACCTTATTTGTAGAAACATCATCATCAACTAATAATATATCATACTCAACGCTCTCTTGTTGATAATCACCTAGAGTATTTGCTATAATTCCTTCAAGAATTAAGCTTTGATCATACACTTCTTTTATTTTAGATAAAATACCCCAATCTAATTTACTCTTATAATTTTCAATTAACAAATGTGAGAATCCCTTAATAGCAGTTAAAGGTTGTTTTAAATTATGCGATAATTTTGAAATTGTTGTCACCGGACTTGGTCTTAAACTAGACTCAATATACGATTCAACAGATTTTCTGATTAATTTCGATAAAGTGGAATAATTTTTATTTTTACTAAAATCCAACCATCTGTTCTTTGTATCCTCAGATACTAAAATTGTAATCCGTTCTTTTTCTTGTTTATCTTTATTATTTTTTTTTGCCATTCCTTTACTTCCCCTTTACAATTTAGAATTTATGTATTATATTTCTAGTTTTTCTAATTTTTTAGGAATTTTAGAATAAAAATTTGAAGATTATTATAATTTTAAGAAACCTTAATTTACAAAATTATTAAACCTATATTTAAATTTATTTTAAACCATACAAAAAAAGACATATTGCATATAACCAGTAATTATTTTGAAGATTTTAAGGATATAAACTTCAAATACCAGATTGTAAGAAAAAGTACAATACTTTTATTAAAAAATAGGGGGTTTATCTTTAAGATAAGTTCCCCCTATTTTTGGAAGGGATTTTTAGGATTTGCTTTATTATTATTTACATAAAATTTTATTTATTCTATATCCATTCTGATAATATTTAAAAAATATAAAAAAAAATTGATTTTTTTACCACCTAATTATTCCATATTAATTTCGGTTTCTTTAGATTTTTTGAATGCATTTGTTACTTTTAGAATTCTACTCTTTGATTCTTTTTCAGGTTTCTGAGGTTTCTTTTTTGATACTGTACCATTTCCACCATGTTCAGCGAGTTGATTTTTTAAATCTTCTGATAGTGTTCCTAATCTATTAGCAGTAGCAGTTATTTCTTCCATCGAAGCTGTTTGTTGTTCTGAAGATGCACTAATTCCTTCCAATGCTCGAGAGTTCTCTTCCCCTGCGGCTGTTGTGGATTCAATATCTTGTGTTATAGCTCCTATTAACTCAACTGTAGATTGGATACGATTTGTTATCTCCCGGATTTCTAATCCCGTCTGATCAACCGCACTTTTAGATTCCTCAGCAAGTTTCCGAACCTCATCTGCTACTACCGCAAAACCTCGCCCATGTTCACCTGCTCTTCCTGCTTCTATACTTGCGTTGAGCGCTAAAAGATTTGTTTGATCTGAAATACTTGTTATCATATCCATAATTCTATTAATATCCGTTGTTGATTTCATGGTTTGATGAGAAAGATCATTGATATTACTTGACATCTTACTGATATCTACAAGAGAATTTACTTGACTTTGAACATTCATAGATACTTCCTGAGTGGTTGAGGCAATTTCTTCAGATGCAGCATTTACTTCACTTGCACTCGCAGCTAATTCAGTGGCCATATTAGATACATTAATACTTGCATTAGAACCAGTAGCTAAAACTCTCTCCATATTTTTGGTAACTCTTATAATCCCTCTAACTGTAGGGACTGCTATAACTATTCCTAATCCAATTGCTATCGCCAATGTTATTATCGTAATAGTTAATGCTGTAAGGACTGTGACATTAGCATTATTTACCGATTGTGCAACGCTAGCATCAAGTTGAACTACAAGATCCTCAAGATGTCCCGCCATTTCATCATAATTTGCTTCAAGATCTTCACTCTCAATCCATGCTAGTTGATAATGAGTTATAAGCTCTAATATTCTGTCAACAGCGCCCTCACCGTCAATTCTCTCGTGCCAATATAATAAAGTATCGATCTCTGCTACTAATGAAGCATTTGTGTCACTTTTTAATGTTGGGATTAAAGCACTGAATTCGGATTCAGCATCCGTTATAGGAGATGTACTAGCAGTACCATTTCTATTTAAAACATATTCATGCATATAATGTTCTTCTACATCCCTCCAATATAACATTAAATTCGCAGTTTCTCTAGATAGACTATCTTGAGCATTATTAATTATGTAGAAAAGACTATTTTCCCATGTTTCTACATTTTCATGAACCCAATGTATATCTTCAAATGCTTCTTCAAAAAGATCAAACATTCCCGTATCAACAGTTTTACAGTCGTTTACCATCAAACTAAAATGTTGTCGTACTTCCTCCAATTCCAATGTATACTCTGGAAGTATTGCTTCAAGTTCCGTCAAATGTTCGTTCAATTCTGCAACTTCATCATCAAATGCAAGTTCTGTTCCTACAGTTTCTCCTAATTCAAATTCATGCATTAGATGAGACATCTGATTTCCATGATATTTGATTTCTCGAGAATCTTCTACTGCAACTAAATATTTATTAGTTATAATCTGAATATTAGCATTAACAGCAGTGATTTGGAAGATCCCAATAATTCCGATGATTGTACATAATATAATCAAAACAGAGAATCCAAAGACCATTCTTCTTCTAATATTCATATTTTCACCTTATTTGATTTAATTATGATTTTTGTATAAAATTATCATTTTTGTGTAATTTCTTTTTTTTTTATTAGATTCTTATAATTTATACTATGCGATCTTTTAAAAATCATAATTATTTGATAAAACAAATATTATTTAAGTGTTAACTATTATAAGAAATTACTATAGATCATCACAATTATGATAACAAAAAATAATTAACCTAAGAAAAAGTATAATTAATCACTGATATGATAGAATTCATTATAATGAATAATGGATCTAAAACATTTTTAAGAATATAAAGAATTCAAACACATAATTCAATATATTTCTAAGATGGATTATACAAATGGTTGATGAAGATAAGTTATTAAAGGCAGCACAGATTATAAAAGATTCTAACTATATTGTGGTATTTTCTGGAGCTGGAATTTCTACAGAATCGGGAATAGATGATTTTCGTAGTCCTGGTGGTCTTTGGGAGCAATATGATCCTAATATTTACGCAAGCTATCAGTATTTTTTGCAGGATCCTTCTCTTTTCTGGAAAATGCATAAAGAAGTTGAAGAATTAGTTGGTGAAGCAGATCCTAATCAAGCACATTTAGCTATTGCCGAATTAGAAAGAATGGGTAAAGTAAAAGCTGTTATAACTCAAAATATTGATATGTTGCATCAAAAAGCAGGAAGTGGGCAAAAGGGAGCGAAAATTTACCAACTACATGGAGAGTATGGAAAACTTCATTGTATTAAATGTGGAAATGAATACAATTTCGATGAGATAGACACTAATAGTGTAGATTACCCTGTATGTGAGTGTTCAGGATATATCAAACCTAAAGTTGTATTGTTTGGTGAATCTCTCCCTCATGGTGTTTTGGAAAGTGCAATGAATGAGTGTAGCAATGCAGATTGTCTAATAGTTATAGGAAGTTCTCTATTGATATCACCTGCCAATTTTATACCATCAATTGCTAAGCAATATGGTGCGAAGCTCGTATTTATAAATCGTGAAAATACTATAATGGATGATCTTGCGGATGTTTTTTTAAAAGGAAGTGCTGGTGAGACTTTCACAAAATTACTGAAAATGGTAAAATCTAATATTTAAAATTTAAGATTTTCAATAATCATATGAATTCATTTAGATTTTTTGATTTCTCTACATTCTTTAGTTATCAAAAATCTAATGATTTCGGTTACGTTTTTTATTCCATAATAATCTTTGATGGATTCTAATTTGTCAAAGATTTCTTTTTCAATAGAGATATGGAATTCATGTTTTTCATTTTCCATTAGTTATTTTTAATATTTTTCGTTAATAAGTTTTTTTTATTTTTGGACAGTCTATGGATCTCTTTGGATTGAAATTGGATAATTATTTATATATCCTTACCATTATAGAATGTGGAAGGTTATAACAAAAATTTTCTATGATACTATAATTTATACATTGGAGATACTGAGGGCTTCAATCATTCGCCTTAATTATAAATTATAGAGACAGAAGTAAAATTCAAAAGTAAGAAAAGAATTATGTTTGAAATCATTATAGCAATTTACGTTCTTGTTGGTGGAATCGCTCTTATTATATATGCTAGTATAAAGGCCGTAAAACACTCTGCGATTTTAGCATTTGCTTTAGGAGTATCACCATTAATAATTGGTTTAACATTGGTTTCCATTGGAACAGATATTTCAGAAATTTTTAATTCTCTTGTTTCATGTGCGTTAGGACATGGTGATATTGATGTTGGAGATTCTGTGGGTTCAGATTTAACACAACTTACCTTAGTGTTTGGGATATTACCATTAGTTACAGGAATAATTTATATTCACAGAAAAGATATAATAACTTTAGGAGCTGCGGAAATTTTGTCATTACTTGTAATTTTTACAATAGTGGAGAAAGGATATATTACACGATTAAATGCGCTTCTTATGGTTGGGAGCTTAGGTATTTATTTTTGGTTAATTTACAATGCTAATAAGGGGAGTATTTTAAGTAGAGTAGAAATGATTGAAAAGATAGAAACTCCTAAAAGTAAAAGATATCACCTCCTAATAGCTATTTTGGGATTTGGCGGGGTAACAATAGGAAGTTTTATGATTGTTGAATCTGTTATAGTTATTTCAAGTGTCTTAAACGTTCATGAATATATCATAAGTTTTTTCATTGTTGCGTTAGGCACCTCGCTCCCAGAACTGGCTGTCGATATCAATGCATTAAGATTAGGGCACCACCAAATCGCTATAGGAGATATTGTCGGTTCATGTATAGTAGATTCTACACTTTCAATTGGGATAGGGCAACTTATATTTAATCAAAATCCTAATCCTGTTACAGCGTCTCTCGCCGTTCCCACAGTTTTGTATACACTAATAGCAAGTTTTATAGTTTTTAGTCTAATCGCTATAAGAAAGAAAGTAGATAAAAAAGCAGGAGTTTTATTTATTGGGCTATATTTTCTCTCTTATATCTTTCTATTTTCCTTTTGGATATAATTCTGATATTAATTCTCAAAAGTCTCATTAAATTGGCATATAGAATTTACATAATGCACATTGATTAGCCCGCAATCTCCTTTCTGGTCCTAAGATTATAAATTTTTCGGTTAGCTCTCCACCACATTTTGGGCAACTTTTAGCAAAATTTTCTTTGATTGAATTTAATACTTTTTGTATTCCCTTCTCTAAATTAATTAATTCATTGGCATTCTGAATAATTTTATCGGCTGATATCATCCCAATACCTTTAATCCATGCTAACTGTTCTGGATTAGATTTAGCAATCTCTTCTACTGTTTTTACTCCCGCATTTATTAGCCTTTCAGCTGCCGTTGGACCAATGCCCCGAACTCGTATTAATTCTTCAATCAAAAAAATCTTATTATAATGCTAATTTTGAATCTAATTATATATTATAATGTTAACTAGTCAAAATAAAATTTAAGTTGAAAAAATAAAAATAAAAAAATTAGATATTTATTTCTCTAGTTGTCGTCCTACCCCACTGTACATCATATATCCACTGATGGCAGCTAAGATTATACCGATTGGGCCAATTAACATCCTAACTGTTGGATCGTTTAGGTAATTTGCAAAGAATATTGAATACATAAATATAATTAAAGCGATAACACCGACTATAAAGGATTTCCATTTCTTTTTTAATTGTTCATCTTCAAATTTCTTATATATTTGAAATGATAAATACAATAAAGGTACAATTGTAAAGATCGTTACACCTAAGAATACATAGAGAAAGAAAGGTAGATGCCAAACAGGTGACCATTCTGTAGTAGCATTAAGTTCAACGCCCCATCCTGGTCCGGCTATCACAAAAAAGATCATGCAAAACATATAAATGCCATATCCAATAAAGATCATCAATTGTTTTGTATGAGTTATTATTTTTTCTGATTTCAGTAAGATTAAATTAAACACTACGAAAAATATCGGAGCATAAAAAGCACCAAAATTAGTAAAATAGTTTAAGATTAGTACGACTTGCTCATCTGCAATAGGTCCATATATAAAATTAAAAATAGTCCCT
>Ga0114922_10000719_pt1 | contig 31891 bp, 22 predicted proteins | sample AartaG_FD_100975 | JGI IMG/M metagenome (GOLD analysis project Ga0114922, IMG submission 100975) | Deep subsurface microbial communities from Aarhus Bay to uncover new lineages of life (NeLLi) - Aarhus_00045 metaG | ecosystem: Environmental > Aquatic > Marine > Oceanic > Sediment | place... | reverse complement strand
CAGGTCCGGCTCGGTCGGCCTGATCCGGGGATGCGAGCTGATGCCCTTGCTCGCCGCCCGTGCCGGCCGGCTGACGAAATTCGGAGCCTGATCGGGCGAGGTCGACAATAGTGTAACGTCCTGCGGGTCCCCTGCGGACCCGCTTCTGTGAGCGAACAGGAGTGGAGATGCGTTGTCCGAAGTGTGGTAGCGACGAGACTGGGAAGTTCTGCTCGAGGTGCGGTGCCGGGATCAAGAGCTCCGGCCCGAAGTGCGGAAAGTGTGGCGCGGGCCTCGACAAGGATTCGGTGTTCTGTGCGGAGTGCGGGACCCCAACCGGGCATAAGCCTGACAAGCCCGCTACCGCGTACCTGCCGTGGGTTTTTTCGGCTCTCGCGCTGGTCGCCTTCGCGGTGGCCATCGCCTTCTTCCTTCGCGGGCAGGCCGCGCCACGCGTCGGAGACATGGGAATGACTGGCGGGCTTCCCGAAGCGGAGCCGGGAACCGCGATGGGTGGCGGTGCGGGCGCGCCTTCAGGTGGCATGGCTGATCTGTCCCAGATGTCGGCGCGTCAAGCCGCGGACCGGCTGTTCGAGAGGGCGATGCGGGAGGACGATGGCGGAGACACCGAGCGAGCGAAGTTCTTCGCCAACATGGCGGTGCAGGCATACGCCGCTGTGCCGCCGGAAGAGATCGACCTTGATGCGCACTTCCATCTTGGTCTGCTGGAGTTGCTGCAGGAGAACTATGTCGCCGCGGGAACGGAAGCGGAAGTGATTCTCTCCGTTCGGCCGAATCACCTCCTCGGCCTGGTCCTGCAAGCGAAGGTGGCTGAAGCGAGTGGGGATCCAGCAGCGCAGGCGGCCGCGTACGAGCAGTTGCTGTCGGTGCTCGACTCCGAGCGGGGCGCCGCACTTCCGGAGTACGAGATGCACGGGTCGTTGATCGATGCCGAGGCGGCGCGCGCGCGTGAGCTTGCCGGCGCGAACTGAGTCTCCGCCGCCCCGGGCCCGGTCGGCTCAGTCGTCGATCCGGGCCCGCCGGAGGGAATTCGCGTTCGCCACCACCGTGATCGAGCTTCCGGCCATCGCGGCCTCCGCGAGGATCGGGTGGAGCAGTCCGAGGATGGCCACGGGGATCGCGATCGTGTTGTAGAAGTATGCCCAGAACAGGTTCTGGCGGATCTTCCGGAACGTGGCTCGGGACAGCCGTACGGCCTTCACGACCCCCATCAGACTTCCCTGGACGACGATCATGTCGGCCGACTCGATCGCGATATCGGTGCCGGTTCCAATCGCGATTCCAACGTCCGCCCGAATCAGGGACGGGGCATCGTTGATCCCATCTCCTACCATGGCCACCGTTCGTCCCGCGGTCTGAAGCTCAACGATTGCTTCGACCTTGTCCGCCGGCAGCAGGCCGGCACGCACGTCGTCGATTCCCACCTCGTCCGCGACCGCAGCGGCAGTGCGCTCGTTGTCGCCCGTCAGAATCACCGTTTCGAGTCCGAGCTCGTGCAGCAAGCGGATCGCTTCGCGGCTGTCGTCCTTGATCCGGTCTGCGACCGCGAGCATTCCGAACGCCTGCCCGTCCACGGCCACGAACATCACGGTTTGGCCCCTGGATTCCATCTCTGCCGCTTCGGCTTCGAGCTCGTCGAACGAAACGGACTCCCGGGCGAGCAGCCGCCGGCTGCCGACGAGCACCTGCCGTCCATCGACCCGGCCGACCACGCCCAATCCGGGGATCGCTTCGAATCCCGCCACGGCAGGCAGCGGGATGCCGCGTTGCCGGGCGGCCGCAGCCACGGCGGCTCCCAGCGGGTGCTCGGACACATCCTCGAGCGCGGCCGCGAGGCGCAGGACCTCCGGCTCATCGCGCCCGTCCGCGAGCCTGATTTCGGTCAGCTCAGGCGCGCCACGCGTTACGGTGCCCGTCTTGTCGAATACGATGACGTCCGCCGCTTCGAGTGTCTGGATTGCCGCTCCATCGCGGATCAGTACCCCGTGCTCGGCGCCCATTCCAGTGCCGACCATCAGGGCGGTCGGGGTCGCGAGCCCGAGGGCGCACGGACAGGCGATGACCAGCACGGCGAGCCCGGCAAACACTGCCAGCGAAACGCGTCCGAGGTCCGGCTGTACCCATGGCAGCCACAGCTCCGCCCGTGCGGCGATGGAGTGAAACACATCCGGAAAGACCAGCCAGGCGAGCAGGGTGATCGCCGCCACACCGAGGACGATCGGAACGAAGACCGCGGTGATTCGGTCCGCGAATTCCTGGATCGGCACCTTGCTGCCCTGGGCCTGCTCGACCAGGCGCACGACGCCGGCGAGGAACGTGTCCTCTCCGACGCCGGTGGCACGAACCCGGAGAACTCCCTGCCGGTTGACTGTCGCTCCGATCACGGGGTCCCCCGGTGACTTGTCCACGGGGAGGGACTCGCCGGTGGCGATCGACTCATCCACGGCGCTCAGACCGTCTACCACGATCCCGTCGGTCGGGATCTTCTCACCCGGCCGCACCAGCATGATGTCGCCGACGCCGACCTCGGCGATCGGGATCTCGACTTCCTCTCCATTCCTGATGACCCGGGCGGATCGGGCTTCGAGCGCCAGCAGTTGCTGAATCGCGGCGGACGTCCGGCCACGGGCCCGCGTCTCGACGAATCTGCCGGTGAGATGGATCGCCATGATCATCGCGCCGACGCCCGCATAGTTCATGATCATCGGACCGAAACCCAGGCGATGACCCACTGCGAACAATCCTGTGAGTACTGCCGCGCCGCTGCCGAGCGCGATCAGGGTATCCATGTTCGGGGTGCGGTGCCTGAGGGATGCGAGCCCGCTCTTCATGGTGTCCCGTCCGGGACCGAGAAGCACCGGTATCGCCAGCAGAAGGAGCCCCAGCTCGAACACGATCGGACTCGGCCACAGGATTCCAAATCCCATCTCCGGGATCATCCAGAGCATGATCGGGATCGTCAGGCCCCAGGCGACGGCCATCCGATTCCGGGCGAGCTCGACTTTTTCTTCGCCGCGCCGGAGCCGCTCCCGCTCCCTCTCCGCGCGGTCTCCCGAAGTATCCCGTCGCTCCAGCCGGAATCCGGCCTCCTCCACCAGTCGGGCAAGCTGCTCCAACTCGACCGTGTCATCGTCGAACCGGATCGTGGCCGTCTCGGCGGGAAGATTGACGCTCGCCTCCACTCCGTCGAGGCGATTGAGGCATCGCTCCACGGCGGCGCTGCACGCTCCACAGTGCATCCCCTCGACGCGAAACACCTCGACCTTATTCGGCATGTGGTTGTCTCCCCGGCGTGGGATTGCCGCGCGCCAGCGCTCGAACACCAGTGTCCTACCCCGAGAGTTCCGCCGCGGCGGCCATCGACGCAACCGGCAGGGCCAACGGAAGTCCGAGTATAGACGCATCCCGCGAGCGTCGATTAGAATGCTGTATGATTGGGAAACTGAAAAAGAAGCTCGATCAGCTGCTGAGCTCGCTGGAAGATCGCGCCGGAGCTGATCCGAGCGAGGACATCACGCGTCTCCTGGCCGGAATGCGTGAAGAGTTGATCGACGCGAAGGCGACGATTCCGGAGCTCGAGAAGCAGATCGAGAACTACGGGAAGCTGCGGGAGAGGGAGATTCAGCGTGCCGCCGATGCGGGGCGGAGAGGCCGGCAGGCGGCGGAGATCGATGATGCTGAAACGGTGGAAGTCGCGGCCCGATTCGAACTCAAGCATCTGTCCCGGGCCCAGGTCTACGAGCAGAAGACCGAAGCGGCGGTGGCGGAACTCGCCCTGCAACGCCGCAACGTTAGCGAGATGACGGCGCAGCTGAAATCGGCAATGAAGAACCGCGACGCGCTCGCGGCTCAGTCACGGCGCGCGCGAGCGACCGAGAATCTGAGGGGAGGCGCGCCGTCCTCGGTCGACGAATTCGAGCGCATGGAGCGCCAGATCGAAGATGACGAACTCGAGGCTTCCGCTGCGCTGGATATCGAAGACGCGTTGGGTGGTTTGGGCGGCTCGGGAGACTCCGCCTATGCTCCGGACCCCGAGGCGCTCGCAGATGCCCAGCTCGAAGAGCTGAAACGCCGCATGAGGCGAGGTGTGGACGAAGACTGAACCGGCAGTCGTTCAGATCGCGTCAGGGCTGCGCTTCCCGGTGCAGCAGAGCGATCTGGTCCGTGTTCCCCATCACGATCATCACGTCTCCAACCCTGATTTCTTCCTGGTGCCCTGGATTGTAGGACCACGGTCCTTCTCTGCCGCGCTGATCGAGATGCCGCATGGCGATCACGATCAGTCCGGTCTTCTGGGGAATGTGGGCCTCCGATAGAGTCTTGCCCGCGATGGGAGAGCCGGCCTGGATGCGGATCTCCTCAAGCCGCAGGGTCAGCCCGTCTCCGCGAGTCACGACGTCCAGGAAGCTGACGACCTCGGGTCGCAGCATCATCGCCGCCATGCGGATCCCACCGGTCAGGTTCGGACTGACGACATGATCGGCGCCCGCGATGTAGAGCTTCTGCATAGTCTGTTCGTCGTACGCGCGCGCCACGATGTTCAGGTTTGGCTGCAGGTCCCGGGCGCTGAGGCAGACGAACAGGTTGTCCGTGTCCTGGCTCAGGCACGCAACGAGCCCGCGTGCCGTGCCGATTCTCGCGACGACAAGCGTCTCGTCCTTCGTCGCATCGGCTTCCAGGACGAGTGCGTCGGGGAACTCACGGTGGAGATACTCGGCTCGCTCCGCCGAGCGCTCAACGACCAGGTATGGCGTGTCCGCCTCCGTGAGTTCACGGATCACCTGTCTGCCGGTGCGACCTGCGCCGCAGACGACCACGTGATTCTTGAGTTGTTCGATCTTCTTCATTGTGCGCCGAATCCTGAACACCTGGGCCAGGTCCATCTCCACGAGCGCCGACGTCAGTACCGCGAACCACAGGCCCATCATGGTGATTCCGCCGATGAGCAGGACCGTGGCGATCGCCTTCGCCGCAGGGCTCATCGCAGCGACTTCTTCGTATCCGACCGCGGTGACCGTGATGACGGTCATCCACAGGGAGTCCCCGAGACTCCACCCGGCAATGAAATGAAACGCCGCGGTACCGGCAACCACGAGCAGCGCGGCAGCGCTGATCACCCATGCGAAGCGAAGCGCGAATCGTCTCACGGAACGGTCAGGACTCCTCAGTTGCCGGGTTGCGCGCCATCGGTGATTGCGCCGCGGCTGTTCACCGATCCCGATCCTGTCTTACAGGTACTTCCTGCCCGCGGATGGTGACCCCTGCGAGCTTCCGCACCACCTCATCCACGACCTGCGAATCGATCTCCACGAGCGTAAAGCCTCCCCGGATATCGATCTTCCCGATCTGGCCGCCTACGATTCCGGTTTCCCCGGTGATGGCTCCGACGAGGTCGCCGGGCTTGATGTCGTCCTTCCGTCCGATTCCGAAGAACAGCTTTGTCCAGGCGGTTCGAGCGCCGCGCGGGGGCTCCGACGACCGCCGCGTGGACGGAGGTCTCGTCGCCGGAGTAGCGGGGGGCGCCGCCGGCGTCGTGAGCGACGCCTCCTCGATATCCGGCCACGGAACGACCGTCCCCGGCGCCTCGTCGCGCCGTCGGAGCAGTCCCGACAGCGCCGCCGCCACGCGGACCGACCCGTACCGATCGATCAAAGGCTCGAGAACGAGCAACTCGGGGACGAGGTCGACCGAGCGGACGGCCTCCTCGAGTCGTCTGCGATACAAGGCGACTGCATCCAGCGGGTCGGTGAGCGGCGTACCGCCGAACTGCTTGATCGCGGATCCGGCACGCCTGGCAAGCGCCTCGAAGTGAGGTAAGTGCCGGGGCCGCACAATCGCATACCGGCGTCCGGCGTCCTCGAACGCGGCTTCGAATTCAACGAGTCGGGCCGGGGCGCCAAACAGAATCGTGGCCCCGGGGCCCTGGTCAGGGTCCCCACGTTCGATTCTGGCGGTCGAGCCGTCAGCCGTGACCTGTCGGCCGGATACGGACAGCGCGGCCGCGCCCGCCGCAGCCTCGGACGGGTCGGCGAAATGGACGACGACGGAGTTCGGTGAGAATTCCTCGGCCGCGGTGGCGCAGGACTCCAGCAGCGCGATGGTGTCTGTTTCGTCTCCGACGGCTACGTGTATCGGCGGGCCGTCCTCGGCGGGTGAGTCTTCAAACCCGCTGATCGGCAGGAGGGCTTCCGGCCACCGCCGGGCCCTGGGAAGCTGGCGTTCGATGAGTTCACGAAACTCAGAATCAGGCCGGCTCGTGGATACGATCTTCCGTACCTCCGATCCTAACGTGTCCAGGATCGGTTCGACCGAGGACCACTCGTCCAGCTGCGCCAGTCCGGCGGCCTCGTCCAGGATCAGCAAGCCGAGAGAACCCAGCCCGACCCGGCCGGATCGAATGGCCGGGAGTATGCGGGATGGACGCGCGACCACGACCTGGGATTCGGTCGGAACACCTGCCGACTCCTGCCACCCGTGACCCGCGAGGAACACGTTGAACCCGTCCGGTCCGACACCTGCCTGGATGGCCCGGGCCACCCGGCCGGCTCGCTCATCCGACGCGCACAGGACGAGTGTCTGGATTTCCGGTGTTTCGACGTCGCATCCTTCGAGAACAGCAAACGCATAGACGGCCTCGACCCCGGAGCCTTCCGTCGCCACGAGTGCAAGGTGATGATCGCGCCGCAACGTCGGCTCGACAGCTTCCAGAATTTCGAGCCCGGATTCCCATCCGAGCCGGCTGGCGACCGTGGTGGCCTCCGCGCCGTGCTTCTCAGTCACATCCCGCTCCTTTTCAATCTACGCCTCGTTCGACCACGGGCCTCGATCAGGACACCCGGCTGCCGGGTGCCGCTAATGCCGGCGGACAGAACTGGATCTCAGCCTTCGAATCGCTTGTAATGCCCGAGGTCGTATGCCCGGATCGCCAGGATCTCCCGGGGTCTGAAGCCGAGCTCGGCCAGCGTCACGTCCTCGTCCCGCACACGTCGCTCTGCGTACTCGAGGTAGTAGTCCGCCGGATCATCCGTCGACCGCTGGAGCATTGCCCGCAGTCCGATGGCTTTCACTTCCCGCACCGGTGTCGAAACAGGGAGATCATCTACCTGTTCGAGCCAGCGGTCGGGCATGACCATGCGAACGATAACGGTACTCGCAGCCGCCGAGCGGTCCGTCGATGGCGCCGGGCTGTCGTGGCTCATATGTGCCCCAGGGAATAGAGGAATCGTTTCGTCAGATCCGTGATGTCCAGGCCAACCGGCCGGTCCGTGTGGGCGTGAACGTTCGTGTGTCCGTGATGCCGGTCGACCCGGATGTCGGCCGTTCCGATTTCTCCGGAGACCCGCACACCGGCGGGACCGGCCGGTTCTACCTCCACCCGGGCATGCTCGGTATAGAACTCACGGGCCCGCTGGAGAACGTCCTCCGGCGAGACTTCGGTCATCACGTGATAGCGCATGTTCAGGACCCGATCACAGGATTCGTATCGCTTCCGCCCCGGTTGGAGCGGCAAGCGGCCGCGGCCGGACCGGCGCGCGGCAAGTACGCAAGTTTCCACCGACGTCGGGTTCCGTCAACCTCGTACCGGGATTGGATTTTCCGCCGGCCGGACTCTCTCGCATGATCCGCCGCCAGACGGGGCCGAGAGCTTGCCCCGGTCTCGCGGCAGTCTGATCTTGCCGCCAGTCAGTTCGACCACAGGTGCTTCAACGGAAACCACACCAATGAATCCCGACCTCGAGTTCGGTCGTTTCTTTCTGCCCGGTCCAACAGAAGTCCGCCCGGAAGTGCTCTCCGCGATGCTCCAGCCGGTGATCGGTCACCGGGGAGATGCAATGCGCGAGCTGCTGGAGCGCCTCGAGCCCGGCCTGCAGGAACTGTTCGGAACTCGCAGACCGGTGATCGTGTCCACGAGTTCCGCCACCGGGCTGATGGAGACCGCGATCACCAATCTCTCCGATCGAAGGGTCCTCGCTCTCGTGTGTGGAGCATTTGGGGACCGTTTTCGGGCGATCGCCGAGATGTGTGGTCGACCGGTGGACGTGCTGCCCGTCGAGCCCGGTCTGCCGAATCTCCCGGAAGAGCTCGAAATGGCACTGAACGCGCAGATGGACCGGTGGGACCTGGTGACGGTCGTCCACTCGGAGACCTCCACTGGCGTACTGAACCCGATAGCCGAACTCGCGAAAGTCGTGCGGCGATACGATGGCGTTCTGCTGGCAGTTGACGGTGTGACATCAGTGGGCGGAGCGCCGATCGCATTTGACGATTGGGATATCGACTTCCTGCTTACCGGATCGCAGAAAGCGCTCGCACTTCCCCCTGGCCTCGCGCTGGGAGTAGCATCGGATCGCGCTCTGGCTCGTGCGGCGAGCATTCCGGTCCGGAGCTTCTACTTCGACCTCGTCGCATTCGACCGCCGGGCGCGTGAGCACCAGACCACGAACACGCCCGCCGTCTCGTTGTTCTACGCGCTCGAGCGGCAGCTGGAGAGAATCGCCGCCGAGGGCCTGGATCGACGTCTGGCCAGGCACCGGGCAATGGCGGAGCGGACAGGGGAGTGGGTGGAAGAACTGCGATCATCTCTCGGAGGCGGTTACGAGATCCTGGCCGCCGAGGGCTATCGCTCCCCGACCGTGTCCGCCGTCACGCTGCCGGACCAGGTCAGCGGTTCGGTTGTCGTGGCAGCAGTGCGTGAGCGAGGATTCACCATCGCGACGGGATACGGTGCGCTGAAGCAGCGCTGCATTCGGATCGGACACATGGGCGACCATACACTCGACGAGCTGGACGTTCTCCTCGACGTGATCCGGGACGAGTTGCTCAAACTCGCCGCCGCTGCGCATGGCCCGGACGGAGCCCGACGATGAAGGAACCGAAGCGCCTGGTCCTCGCCGACCCGCTTGCCGCGGAGGGAGTGGCTATCCTCGAAGGTTCGTCCGGGATCATGGTCGAGGACCTGTCGGATCTGTCGCGGGATGAGCTCAAACAGCGCATACCCGGCGCCGCGGGCCTCGTGGTCCGCAGCCGGACCCAGGTAGATCGCGAATTGATCGAGACGGCGACCGGGCTCGAAGTCATTGGCCGAGCAGGGGTGGGAACCGACAACATCGATCTCTCCGCGGCCACCCGGCGCGGGGTAGCCGTTCTGAACGCCCCTGCCGGCAACACGATTTCCACTGCCGAGCTTGCGTTCGGTCTGCTGGTGGCGGCGGCACGTGGAATCTCGACCGCCGATCGATCTATGCACGACGGCAGGTGGGAGAGGGGCGTGGTCAGGGGTGCTCAGCTGAGCGGCAAGACGCTGGGCGTCATCGGAGCTGGTCGGATCGGAACGGAGGTCGTGCACAGGGCCAGGGGGTTCGGGATGCGGGTCCTGGTGACGGACCCGTATCTGTCGCCCGAGAGAGTAGCCGACCTGGGAGTCGAATCAGTTGATCTCGACGACCTCATCGCTCGATCTGACTATGTCACGCTTCACGTTCCGCTCACCGACGAATCACGCATGCTGATCGACGCGACGCGGATCGCCAGCATGAAGAAAGGTGCGGTGTTGATCAACGCCGCTCGAGGCGGGCTCGTCGACGAGCTGGCTCTGGTCGAGGCTTTGCACTCAGGCCAGCTGAGGGCGGCCGGGCTGGATGTGTATGAATCGGAGCCTCTCCCGGCGGACCATCCGCTTCGCTCGGCTCCGAACCTCGTCATGACTCCTCACATCGGGGCCGCCACCCCGGATGCACAGCGAGAGATCGCGATCGAAATCGCCCGGGTGATGCGGGAAGCACTGCTCGAGGGAGATCTGAGCAACGCCGTAAACGTACCGTCGTCCGGGATGAAGGACCTCGGCCGACTGCGCCCGGTGATCGATCTGGGTCGCCGGCTCGGAGTCGTGGCGGCCGCGCTCAACGACGATGCCCTCGATCGAGTGACCGTCAGATTTGCGGGCGAGATCAAGAGCGGACTGCGGATGGTGGCTTCATCCGTCGTCGAAGGACTGCTCCGGAATTCCCTGGCCGGGCCACTGAACCTGGTGAACTCTCTGCTGCTGGCCGAGGAACGCGGCATCGAGGTCGTGCGGTCGCGAATCAAACCGCTGGCCGGTCACCTCGCGTGGATCGAGGTCATCATTCACTCGGGAACCGAGGAGCACGCGATTGCCGGCGCGCTGCGCGCGGACGGAACCGGCACGCTGGTGAGAGTGGGTCAGTATCCGGTCAACCTGAGTCCGCGAGGATTCCTCCTGTTCGTCTGGAACCGTGATGTTCCGGGAGTGATCGGGCGGGTCGGAACCCTGCTCGGGGACGCCGGGGTGAATATCGGAGAATTCCACCAGTCGAGGGACTCGGACAGCGGAGAGTCGCTGTCCGTGATCGGAATCGACGCGAAACTTCCCGCGCGGGTTCACCAGGCTCTGAGTGAGTTGACCGACGTTCTCGGCGTGCGTGAGGTGACACTGGATTTCTGATGTAGCCCGGTCGGATGAGAGGACCGGCCGACGACTCAGTATCGTGGCATGCCGGGATCGATACGTGCCGCCCAGTCGTTGATGCCGCCTCGGAGGTTTACCGCGCACACGAAGTCGCGTGCCTGCAGGTATTTGACAGCCATCGCACTCCTGCTGCCGCTGCGGCAGTAGACCACCGTCTCCGCCTGCGGATCCAACTCGTCCAGTCTGTCGAACAACTGGCCCAGCGGTACCAGCTTTGCACCGGCGGCGCCCAAGTTGCTGATTTCCCATTCGTGGATCTCGCGGACGTCAACCAGCTGCAGATCCGCACCTCGATCGAGCAGGTCTCGAAGCTGTTCGACGTCGATCTCCGAAACGCCGTTCGGGTCAGGAGCCGCGACGTCCAGCAAGCCGGCTTCACCAGCGTCCGGGCTACTCCCGTCAGCTGCCGGACCTGGCTCGTGCGTAACCGGCGCAGTGCCACGTCCACAGAATTCCTCGTAATCGATGAGCGCCGTGATCGACGGCTGTTCTCCACACAGTGGACACTCCGGATCGCGGCGTACTTCGAGTTCCCGGAACTCCATCGATCCCGCATCGATGAGGAGCAGCCTTCCGGCCAGGGAGCGGCCGGTGCCGAGGAGCAGTTTGAGCGTCTCGGTGGCCTGGATCGTTCCTACGATGCCCGGAAGGACGCCAAGTACACCGGCTTCCTCGCACCCGGGAACGAGTTCGGCGGGCGGCGGATCCCGGAACAGGCACCGGTAGCACGGCCCCTCCGGCGATCCGAACACCGAGGCCTGGCCCTCGTACCTGAAGATCGCGCCATATACGCAGGGAATTCCGAGCAACACGCAGGCGTCGTTCACCAGGTACCGGGTCGGGAAGTTGTCAGAGCCGTCGACGATTACGTCCCAGCCTGCGAAAATTTCGAGCGCGTTTCCGGCGTCCAGTCGGAGATCGTACGGTACGATCTCGACGTTCGGATTGAGCCGGGTAAGCGTCGCTTCCGCTGAATCCACCTTGCGTTTCCCGACGGACGTGGTGTCATGCAGGATCTGTCGATGGAGGTTCGAGAGATCCACGGTATCGCTGTCGATGACGCCGAGTCTGCCGACTCCGGCCGCGGCGAGGTACAGCGCAGCAGGGGATCCGAGACCCCCGGCCCCGACGAGAAGTACGCGCGATGACCTGAGCAGGGCCTGCCCCTCCTCTCCGAACCCGGGCAGAATCGTCTGCCTGTGATAGCGAAACCTCTCCTCGGCTGTCGGATCGTTCCCCGGACCGGGCCTGCCTCCGGCGATCGACGGAACGATCGTGAGCACCGAACCCGGCCTGATCCGCTTCTCTTCCTCGCTGGTCGACCGAATATCACGGCCGTCCAGAAACAGGTTCACGTACGGCCGTTGAGATCCGTCGTCCGCCATCAGTCGACTCGCCAGCAACGGCTCGAGCCTCGCAAGGCTGGCGAGAGCTTCGGCGAGGGTGTCCGCCTCGAGTCTTACCTCGCTTTCTCCACCGGCATGTCCTGTCAGCGGTGCGGGGATTCGAACGATCAACTCTGGCACGCGACCTCCCCCGCTGGACTGTCGGTTGCGGCCTGGTCGGACGAGTCGATCAGCCAGGCGGTCCGGGCGCCGGCGCGACCTGACCGGACTGAGACGGCTGCGTACACCAGTCCCGGAAGTCCATTCTGCAGGTCCCGCCTCGACGGTCGGGGAGTCCGATCCGGATGTGAATGATAGAAGCCCACGAGTCGCCCCTCCCGCGCATCTCCGTCGGGATGAAGCTCGCACAGCTGGGCCGGGCTGATCTGGTAACCGTCGCCACCAGGTGGCTCGGAATTCGAAAGTGGGATGGCTCGGGTCACGATCGGAGAAGTCGATCCATCTGCATGGCCGAGCAGCGCTCCGCAGGCTTCGTCCGGATACGCGGTCTCGGCGTGTCTCGCCAGTTGGTCGCGCAGGTGCGCAGACAGCACGAGAGCCACGGTGCGAAACTCCGGACTTCCGGCTCCTACCGGCTCAGACACGGACTGCGACGGCCTTCTGAATCGCCTCGTAATTCTCGCGGATCGTACCAGGACCGCGAAATACGGATGATCCTGCCACGAGGACATCGGCGCCGGCGCGAGCCGCCCCGGGAGCCGTATCCGGGTCGATGCCACCATCGACCTGTACGTGGAGGTTCTGGAGATTCCGCTCCCGTGCCATGGCCCGAACGCGCTCGACCTTGCGAAGTGCAGCGTGGATGAACGCCTGGCCGCCGAAACCCGGGTTGACCGTCATGACCAGGACCAGATCCACTAGCGGCAGGATCTCGGCGAGCGCTTCCACGGGTGTGGACGGGTTCACGGCGACCCCGACCTTCACCCCCAGTCGGCGGATCTCGTGCAGGTCGCGGTGCAGGTGCAACGAAACTTCCTGGTGAATCGTGATCAGATCGGCGCCGGCATCGACGAATGGTCCCAGGAAGATCTCCGGGTTGTCGATCATCAGGTGCACGTCGAGAAATGACCTGGTGACCGCACGCAGTGACTTCAGAACCGGGATCCCGATGCTGAGATTCGGCACGTAGTGCCCGTCCATGACATCGAAATGGAACCAGCGGGCACCAGCTGCTTCCGATTCAGCTACCTGTTCGCCGAGCCGAGCAAAGTCGGCCGCGAGAAGGGACGGGGCGACGGTGATCTTGCTCATGAGTCTCCTGTTGTACCGGGGATCACAGAATGCCGAGCTCTCGACCGACGCGGTCCAGGGCATCCAGCGCTCGATCCAGGTGCTCTCGCGTGTGTGCGGCTGAAATCTGGGAGCGAATCCTCGCGCTGCCGTGCGGAACGACGGGAAAGCCGAAGCCGATCACGAATACTCCTTCGTCCAGCAGCCTCGTGCTCAGCGCGATCGCGTCCGCGGTCTCTCCGACGATCACCGGTACGATGGGAGTGTCACCCTCGATCGGATCGTACCCGAGCGCAGTGAGCTTCTGTCTGAAGTATGCCGTGTTCTCGCGCAACCGGGTTACGAGTTCGGGGTGCGCCTCGAGGTGGTCGATCGCGGCAAGCGCCCCGGCGGCTGAATGCGGCGGGATCGCGTTGGTGAACAACTGAGTTCGCGATCTCTGCACCAGGTACTCGATGACCTCCCGGCTGCTCGCCACGAAGCCGCCGGCCATCCCTCCGAGTGCCTTGCCCAGGGTCGAGGAGATGATATCGATCTCGCCGTGCATGCCGAAGTGCTCCGGCGTTCCTCGTCCTGTGTCGCCGAGGACGCCGGTGGCATGCGAATCATCGATCGTCATGATCGCATCGTACCGGTCGCACAATTCGCGAATTTCGGGGAGCGGAGCGATCTCCCCTTCCATCGAGAATACGCCGTCCGTCATGACCAGGCGGTGTCTCGCCGCCTGCGAACTCTCGAGCGCCTCGCGCAACGAGTCCATGTCCATATGCTTGTAGATGTGCCGCTGCGCCTTGCAGAGTCGGATTCCATCAATGATCGATGCATGGTTCAACTCATCACTGATCAGCGCGTCCTGCTCGTCCAGCAACGGGGCGAACAGCCCACCGTTCGCATTCCAGCAGGAGGTATAGGTGATCGCCGCTTCCGTTTCCAGAAAGTCCGCGATCCGGTCCTCCAACTCCCGGTGCACGTCGAACGTCCCGCAGATGAACCGGACCGAGGAAGTGCCTGCCCCGTACCTGTCCGCTCCATCGCGCACCCCGGCGACGACTTCGGGAACGTCGCACAGCCCGAGGTAGTTGTTCGAGCAGAGATTGACCGTTTCGCCGTACCCTTCGAGATCCACTACCGGGCCCTGCGGCCCGCAGATATGCTGCAGGTGCTTGAACACACCCTGCTCCTGCATCCCCGCGAGTTCACCAGCCAGACGCCTGTTCAGCCCCTCGTTCACCGGACTCGTCGAGACGTCCCCCTCTTCGTACAACGTCATGGTCACACCTCCGTTGGTGCTGTCGATCGCGGGTTGCTGGCGGCGCCATCGCGGCTGCCGTGAGTCAGTTGTCGCTCTGGTCAGTGTAATACTGTGCACCGGTGCTGTCAGTCACGGTCGCCCGGCGGACCCGGATTACCGGTCTCGATCCAAACGCGCCACACAAAGTAAATCCCTCGAGGCGTCCGTCGACGAGAATGCGTCTGTCTGTGCCGGCCTGCCGGTTCAGCGCTTGCGGGGCGCCGCGCAGAGCGAACGGGCGCTGGTTACCGATCCAGCCCGGTCCGAACAACAGGCACCCGCCGGCCGAATGGAGTGTTCCCTCGCCGATGGCACGCATCGGGGAGAATGAGCCCGAATCGATCGCTACGATCGCACCGAGGTCGCGACCCTCTGCCGTCCGAACGCTCCAGGTGCCGGACCTCGGAAGGCTCACCGGTCTCGCCTCGTAGAAGCTGACCGGACCGTTTGCACACATCGTATCGTACACGCTGCGGCGGGCAGAAAGCACCACGGCCGAATCCTCGAATGACACGACCACGGTGTCCAACCTGCCACAGGCGTCAGGGGAAACCGGCCCGGCAAACTCGAACGAAAACACCGATCCGGTGACGACGGTATCCGGGTACGCTGTCCATGTCACTAGTGCCGCGCTCTCGGTGGGTTCGCCGATCCTCCAGCATCCGGCGATGAATGGCAGAATGAGCAGCAGGAGGAGGCCCCGTGACCGGATCACTATTCGTTTGGACTGCAGGTAGAAATCCGCCTTCCCACGCTTCGATTCGAGTCGAGATCTCATGAATCTGCAAATCTGAACCCGTCCATCAGGGTCGGCAAGCGGAACCTGCACACCGAACGGGCGATACAACAACGACGGAACCGTGCGCTCCGCATTCGAGACGGTGTGGCGGCCCAGGCCGGTGGGTGTCGAGACGGATGCCCGCCGCGAGGAAGTGGGTGCGGTGGATCGGCCGAGAACAACTGCCAGTCGCAATAACAGTCGGCACCGACGCGCGATGTACGTCGGCCTGGCCATGTCCCTGTTGCTACATGCCATCGTGTTCCTGGCGTGGCGATCGGAACAGGCGGCCGCGGGTGTGTCGGTGGCGGCCGGACTGCGCACCGGTGACGCGTCTGCCGCTGCGGGCGGCGGAGCGATGCAGGCGATCAGTCTGGCGTCAGCGCGTTCCACTGTGATTCCGCCGCCTCCGGCACCGTTGCCCAGCCTCGACGCTCCGGAGGTCGTGCCTGTCGAGGCCGAGACCCCCGTGCTGGCGAGCGGGATGCTGGAACGGCCCGGATCGTCTCCAGGTCAGAACCCCGGCTTCGTCCCCGGAGTACCGGGTGGGACCGGTACAGGAGACGGCGGGACCGACGCCGAGGGCCTGTATCGCAACACGGTGCCCGAGCCGCGCGTGATCATTCCGGACTGGGATGCTCCGAAGGAAGTCAAGGGACTCCGGGTCAGGATGCGGGTTCTTGTCGACGAGCGGGGAAACCCGATCGATGTGGAGCTCGAGCCACCCACGCCAAACGCTGGCTTCAATCGTAAATTGATCGAGACCGCGATGGAGATGGAATTCAAGCCGGCGCTGCGCAACGGCAGACCGGTCCGAGACTGGGCAGTGATCACGCGCGTGTTCTGAGTTCGGGGCCCTGAAGTGGCCCCGGGCAACCGACGATGTCGATCCTCGTTTCCGCCCGTCTGACCCCTCCATATATTCTCGCTCCATGGCCGTGCTCCCGAGAGGCACCCGTTCCCAGAGTTCGGCGTCCGACCCAGGTCGAGGCGGCGCCTGTTCTCACGATCCGACCGGCAGCTTATGGCGCCGGTCGTTCGTCGGGGCGATTTGACGGTGCAATTTCGCGCTTCTGGCGCAAGCAATCGGCCGTTCAATCCTACGAACCGCGCGGTTGTCCCGGCGTTAGTCGTCCTGTTTCTGTGCACCGCTTCATCTCTGCTGGCCCAGGTTCCGGAACAGGAGAAGCCCGATCCTCCGCCGGCCGATACGCTCGTCGCTCCGGGTCTGCCTGCCGCGATCGACTCGGCCATCGCCACCGAGCGCCAGGGTGCTGCAGACAGCCTCGTTTCACAGGACAGCCTGGTCGTTCCGGACAGCCTGGTTTCACGGGACAGCCTGGTTTCACAGGACAGCCTGGTTCAGGCAGACCGGCAGGCGGTTGCGGATTCGATCGCACCGGCCTCGTCTCCCGGTGAGCAAGTGGCCCAGGACACAATGGGCCTCCGGCTTGGATTGACCTGGATTCCGTATCTGTGGTCGGTCGAAGGGTACGTGTATCCGGCCGCTTCGGAATCCCGAACCCGGTGGCCAGGTGAACTGGCGTCGGACTGGCTCGAGGAGGACCTGGCGCAACTCGATCAGGTGCTCGAGGCTCGTCGGGATACGATGTGGCTGTCAGGCTTGGCACTCGACAAGCTTCCGCCGGACTTCGACGCGCGTCGTTTCTTCAGGTACGACCCGGTCGACATGGATCCCGGACTGCCTGTGACGGTCGGAAATGAGCAGCGAATCGAGATCATCCCGGATGCACTGAAGGGAATCGCCGACCTTGAACTCCAGATTGCGGGCCAGGGACAGCTGGGCTCGCGGTGGCAATTCTACAACCCGTGCCTCCTGACGACCGGGTCGCGCTGCAACGCTGGAGCGGTCCCGGACATCGCGCCGGAGTTTCAACTGAGGGCCGTTGCCCGCGGCACGATTACCGACCGCGTGCACATCGACGTGGATTACGATCAGACCCGTGAATTCGATGCGACGAACAACCTGAATGTCTACTACGAGGGCAAGCCGGATGAGATGCTCAAGTTCGTGGAGCTGGGCCAGGTGTCGCTTCCGCTGCCGAGCTCCCGGTTCATCTCGGAGGGCATTCCGGCGGGTAACTTCGGGGTCCACGGTGACGCACGTGTCGGCCCGCTGACCGTGCGAGGAGTGTTCGCCGAACAGAAAGGAAGCGTCGAAAACAGGTCAGTGACACTCGACGTCGGGGGGGCCGAGGCCGGGACGTACCAGGACGTGGAAGTAATTCTCGACGATGTCAACTACTCCAGCGGGCACTTCTTCTTCGTTGTGGATCCCCGGGATCAGGTCGGCTATCCATACCTGGACGTGACGAACCTGGAGGGGAATGAAGCGCCTCCGGCAGTGCGTCCAGGCTCGTCGATCAAGCTGTATCGGCACGAGATCCAACTCACGCAGCAGCAGAACGTCGCGTCCGGCGTGATCCAGGCCCGTGCCGTGGCCACGCGCCCATTGTTGGCCGATCCGAGTCTGCCGGACAGTGCTGTGTTCGAGGGGTTCTTCCGCCCCCTTGTGGAGGGCGAAGACTTCATTGTTCACCGGAGCGGGTTGTGGGTTGTTCTGAAGTCCCGGACACAGACGGCAGAGGCTCTGGCAGTAGCGTATATCACCGCTGCCGGGGATACCGTCGGTGACTTCGACGCCGAGGACAAGTTTCGTGAGTACGCGAATACCGGCACGGGTGAGATACCACGCCTGTCGCTTCTGAGGGATCCACAGTCGCATCGCCCCGGGGGGCTGACCTGGGAAAAAGAAATGCACCAGATCTACCGGATCTCCTCGTCGGACGACATCGAGCAGTCGTCCGTAGAGCTGGTGATCTCGCAGGGGCCCGTCGAATCGGGTCCGGTCGTCAGGGTCGAGCAGAACACGGAGTACGCATTTCTCGAAATCTTCGGTCTCGACGATGCGCCCAGGGACGACGGAATCGATCTGGCTCGGATCTGGCGGCCTGCGGCTTCTGGCGAATTTTCCGGCACCAATGTTGTTACGGGTAGTTACCTGGTCTTCACGGCGCTGGAGCCGTTCAAGAACCCGCCTCCTCTCAAAGACCCCAGGGTTCCGTCACTCCAGGGACAGCCGTTCCCGCTTGCGGAGGGAGACCGGAATCTGGCCATCTATGACGAGACGATCGACCAGATCCGAAACTCGAGTTTCCTGTACCGGCTCAATCTCAAGTACAGGGCCCGCAGCAGCGGAGTCGCCAGTTCGTTCTCGCTTGGGGCGCTCGGCATCCGAAATGGAAGCGAGCGTGTGAAGCTGGACGGACGTGACCTGGTCTTCGGCCAGGACTACACGATCGATTACGAAATCGGACAGCTTACGCTGCTGCGGCCGGAGGACCTGCTCGCGGGGGCCCAGAATCCGAATCTGGAAGTCCTGTTCGAACAGAAGCCGATCTTCTCACTTGCGCAGCGCAGCATCTTCGGTCTGACCGGTACCTGGTCGCTGGGCGATGTGGGAGCGATCGATTTCATCGGACTGAGCCAGAAAGAGGGGTCCGTTCTCAGCCGTCCGCAGGTGGGGCTCGAGCCGGGAAGTGTCCAGCTGGGGGGAGTGATCGCCCGGTTGGGATTCGGCGCAGCGCCGCTTGATCGGCTGGTCAACGCGCTTCCTGGCATTGACTCGGACGTGAAATCGCGCATATCGATCGACGGGGAAATCGCGGGCTCGAATCCGACGACTAACCGCTTCGGCGTTACGTATATCGAAGACTTCGAAGGAAGCTCGCGTCTCCGGCTTGGGCTGGGAACCTGGTCCTGGTTGCGCGGTTCGATCGTCTCGAACCCGGATCTGGATGGGATCGGCGACTATTTGCCTGACGTCCCCGACGCATCGAATCAGTTGGGCGCGGTGTGGCAATCCCAGTGGCTCGAGGGCACGCAGGTCCGAGGGCCATTGCTGGTCGGACAGATCGATCCGGCGCTCCAGGTGGTAAACGCAGGTACGACCGAGGGAGTCCTGTGGGTGACTCTCGGTGACCAGCCCGGCACCGGGGAGAATGGCTGGGTAACGATGACGAATCCGCTGTCGGAATCGGGAATTGACCTCACGACATCGGAGTTCCTCGAGTTCTACGCCAGCACGCTCGGAAGTGAGGACCAGGAGCTCTCACTGATCATCGATATCGGCACTCTGTCGGAGGATGCTTTCGTCCTCGACTCGCTGGGATTTCCGGCCGGTCTCGGCGTACTCGACCAGGAGGTGGATCCGCTGGTCGGAGTGTGGGGAAACCAGGACGACACCGGGATCTGGGCTCAGGGGTGTGAGGCTACACCTAACGAGACCGCATATCTGCTCGGAGACGAGCGAGCGAATTGCACGACGGGGAACGGTCGCGAGGATTCGGAGGACCTCAACCGCGACAATTTCCTCAACCGGGACGAGAAGTACTTCCGCTACGTGGTTCCGCTGACCGCCGACTCAAGGTACCTGGTCCGGCCGACAGGGGGTGAGTTCGAATTCAATCTGTATCGGATTCCGCTGCGAATTCCGGACTACGAGGTCAATGCAACTGGCGCCGACCAGCAGAACGTGCGTCACGTCAGAATGACGGTCACCTCGGCGGCGCCGGGGACTGTTCTCCTGAGTATGATGGAATTCGCTGGATCTCCGTGGTTAAAACGCGGCGACACCGGCAGTCTCGATGGATTCATCGGGGATGTGCCGGGTACGGCCCAACAGGTATCGGTCGGTCCGATATCGACGACCGACGCAGACTACATATCACCGCCGGGCGTCGTCGCGCAGTCGGACGACGCGACCGATCAACTGAACCTGTCCAGCCGGGCGATCAACGAGCAGTCGTTGCAGGTCACGTTTTCAGACATTCCGACAGGCGAGAGAATCGAAGTATATCGCCGGTTTACGGAGCGGCCGCGGGATTTTCTGACGTACCGTCGCCTGCGGGCCTGGAACCTGGCGGTCGATGGCGACTGGGGGGTCGGTTCTCCCCTGCGCTTCTATATTCGGATGGGCTTCGACTCGAATAACTTCTACCTGTACCAGACGTCACTCGTGGCGCCCGCCGGCCAGCCCACGCAGAACGACTGGAATCCTGAGACGTTGATCAACCTCGAGCGCTGGATCCAACTTCGGACGGAGGCGGAGAAGCGCATTGCCGAAGCGGGTTCCTCGCTGCCGAACGACACGACTTTCGTGTTGTGGGACGTGGACGTCTTCCCGGACGGGGACAGCACGTTGGCACTCGTAATCAACGATCGCTCCCGGGCCCCGAACCTGGCTGCGGTCCGCGAGATTGCGTTTGGAATCGAGAACCCGGGATCTTCCGGCGTGGGGCCCGGACGCGTATGGATCGACGACCTGCGCCTCGATGAGGCTGCCGACCAGACAGGCTCCGCGATGCGCGGACACATGCGGGTCGACCTGGCCGATGTGATCACGCTCGAGGGATCGTACAACAACCGTGACCCGTTCTATCGGCAACTGGGGACAAGTCCGCCGTACGAGTCGGCAAGTGACTACTCCACCCGGATCGCGGCGCAGGTAGGGAGGTTCCTTCCGAAGGGAATGGGGCTGGCGGTCCCGGTCGAGTTCTCGCACCAGAGTGCGTCCAGCCAGCCTTACTTTCTATCGGCGACCGATGTGTTCGCGCCCGAGATCGATGAGCTCCGAACGCCCGAGAGTTCACTCACCCGATTCAACGCAGGATTGTATAAGCAAACCAGATCGAATGGTCGCGTGGCGCGTGCAACGATCGACGGACTCCGGCTGGGCTATTCGTATCGCACCTCAGGGGCTACCTCCACCCAGACCGAGGCGAACGGAACGGGTTGGAACACCGTGGCGAACTGGTCGCGTCCCGTGGTCGACAAATCAATCCCGCTGCTGCCCGGGTTCATGCGGAGAGCAATTGATGGTCTGCCGAGTGTTCTGTCGCAGAGCGTGTTCATGAAGAATCTGCGGGATCTCCGCTTCCGCTGGACGCCTCGGGATCTCCGCATGGGGGCGAATCTGGCGCATGCGAACGATCAGCGACGTCGGTTCGTGACCAGTACCTGGAATGCGTCCGACTCGTCCGTAACACCGACGATCAACCGGCAATTCGTGCTGACGCCGAGTGCCGGATTCCAGCTGCAGCCGTTCCCCTCCGTGGTGGCTGGCCTCGGGTGGTCGTCCAGCCGCGACCTCGTGGACCCGGAGCTCCGCGTTCAGGGAGAACAAGCGCAGTCACTGCTGGAGAGCGAATCAGGCAGCTTCCTCGGACTTGATACCGGCTGGGAGATGACCCGCTCGATGAACGGCAATCTGAGCTGGCAGCCGGAGCTCGCTTCGTGGTTCTCGCCCAGGATGACGCTCAACACATCCTACCGCAGCGCCCGTAATACCTCCTACATCGAATCCGCGGACTTCGAGGGCGATTCGCTCCTGTTCCGCGATGTGGCGATGTCGCGAGACGTCGGGGTGAACGTCGACCTGCTGCCGGAGAATCTTGCAACTTCGTTCGGAGTTCCCGAGCACCGAACAGCATCCGGGGTGTGGAAGGGCTTCCGGGAGGTATGGGACCGGATTCTGCCGGTGCGCTTCGACTGGGCAAGACTGGTCAGCTCCAATTTCGACAGGCGGGATATCGACCCCTCGTTCGGCCAGCAACTGGTGCTCATGAGTTTCTCGGATATGAGAGTGTTCGGGTCCGACACGGCGTCCGCCGCCGGTGATTTGCATCGCTGGTCGGCCGGAGGAGGCTACCGACTGCCGGCCGCGCTGGAGGCCGACATCAACTACAGCATGACGGACAACCAGACGATTACCCCGCGAAGCGTTCGGGGTACAAAGGACGTGGAGTGGCCGTTTGTCAGCCTGCGATGGCGTGAGGTCCCGTATCCGGATGCGCTCGAAGGACTGTTCCGGAACGTCAACCTGGCCGCCAGCTGGAGAGATCGGGACCGGACCGTGTCGACGACCACCGGGCAGAATCAGGGGTCCCGGACAGTAACTCGCTCGTTGAGCATAGGTTTCGTGTTCAACAACGGTTTCAACTTCAGCTACCAACTGGACGACGCCAGCACTGACCGCTCTGACCAGACGGGAGGAAGCGAATCTGATCGGACGTCGCACAGCCTGAGGCTGACAGGGAGCCTTCCCCCGCCGTCCTTCCTCGGATTCGTCAAGAAGCCGGTACGGATGGCAGCCGAGTACTCGCTCAACGGCAATTTCGACTGCCGGGCCCTGGGCGGCTCCGGTTTCGAAGGAGTGGTCCCGGGACTCGGCGGCGACTGTACGGCGCACGTGGACCAGACCACACAATCGGCTGCGTTCACGCTCGACTCAGACTTCACGGGCTATACCGTCGGTGTCCAGCTCACGTGGTCGAATCGGGCGAGCGCCGTAGGACGCCAGCAGAACTCGGACCAGTTCAACCTGAACATCTTTGGTCGCTTCGCCATCCGCACAGACACGGGAGCAGAGCCGATCCGCTGATGTTGACGACGCGGTAGCCGGCCACGTCCGACCGCCGGGTTGAGCCCCGGTTGACCCCACCTGGAATCCTCCGTAACGACATGCTCTCACTGAATCGAATCGAGACCCGGTCTCTGGCGACCGCTACGGCACTCGTGCTCGTCGGTACGGGCTTGCGCCTGGGCTTCGGGCCCGGATCCGGCGACACGGGCTGGCAGCCACCGCCCGATACGGAAGCCGCCACGACCCCGGCGGCCGGCCTGCGAGCCTCTGTGGAGGAGGGGATTCAGCGGGAAGAGCGAGCCGGTGTGCCTCTGGCAGCGGGCGAACGACTGGATCCGAACTTCGCGGACGAAACCGAGCTCCGAAGACTGCCGGGAATCGGACCGGCAAAGGCCTCTGCCATCGTGCGCGATCGTCGGGAGAACGGCCCCTTCAGATCACTCGAGGATCTGGAGCGGGTAACGGGGCTCGGGGAGAAGTCGGTGTCGCGGCTCGCTCCCCATCTCGCCCTGAGCGCCGAGCCCTCCGCGGGGGTCTCGGTACGCGGTCAAGTCGATTTGAACCGGGCCGACATCGAGGACCTCGTGCAACTGCCGGGAATCGGACCGGAACTCGCCGGGCGAATCGTGGAGTTTCGGGACCGGCGCGGCGGATTCCGGAAGGTCGATGATCTGCTCGCCATACCGGGCATCGGTCCCGGTACTGTGGAGAAAATCCGTAATCGTTTGCGAATCCGTTGATCGAAACGAGCCTCCGCCACCTCGTGAATCGCTCGTTCGCCTTGAAAAAACAGGGACGAAACTCCCCAAGACGTACCGGGCACGCCTCTTGCCCCCGAGGGACAGCGCGGCGCAACCCGAACTGGCAGGAAGATCGAAACGCCGCATGACCGTGGAGCCGCACGGGGCGGCGATGATCGGGATCCACTGGATGATACGGGACCTATGGCATCTGCAGCTCTCGGACAGAATCAGATCGGCGAGCTGCTGATCAGGGAGAACCTGATCAGCCAGGAGGATCTTGAGCGTGCTCTCGCCGAGCAGACTCAGAATGGGGCGAGGCTCGGGTTCACTCTCGTCGCGAGCGGCGCGGTCGCTGAGGCTGACCTCACGCGCATCCTGAGCCGCCAGTTCAGATGTCCGGCCGTCGATATCGAGACAGTAAATATCGACCCGAAGATCCTGAAGCTCGTACCCGCCGATTTTGCCAGCAAACACCTGGTACTTCCACTTCGCCGCGTGGGTCGCACCCTGACGATCGCCATGGCGAGCCCGTCGGATCTCGGGGTGATAGACGATCTCAAATTCATCACGCGGTTCGATGTCGAAGCGGTAGTGGCAGGAGAGTACTCCCTGCGCCAGGCGATCGATAAGTACTACGAGGTTTCTTCCGACCGGCTCGGCGAACTGCTCGAGGAACTCGAGGAGCAGGATGTCGAGGTCGTGGCGGACGAAGAGGAACTCCTCTCCACGACTCAGCTCCAGGCACAGGTCGAAGAGGCTCCGGTTGTCCGGCTGATCAACGGTCTGCTGACGGACGCGGTACGCCGCGGCGCCTCGGACATACATATCGAGCCGTATGAAAAGCACCTCCGGGTTCGATATCGGATCGACGGCGCTCTCCAGGAGATCATGAAGCCGCCCAACCGGATGAAGGCGGCCCTGATTTCGCGCGTGAAGATCCTCGCCGATCTCAATATCGCTGAGCGCAGAGTACCTCAGGATGGCCGGATCAAGCTTAAAATCGGCAGTCGGGTCATCGACTTTCGGGTATCGACACTGCCGACCCTGTTCGGCGAAAAGATCGTGCTCCGGATCCTCGACAAGGGGAACCTGACCCTCGATCTCGAAAAATTCGGGATGGAGCCGAAGTCAGAGAAAGACTTTCTCCACGCGATCTCTCAGCCCTACGGCATGGTCCTCGTCACGGGTCCGACCGGATCTGGTAAGACGACGACCCTGTACAGTGCGCTGAGTCGGATCAACACGGACGAAGTCAACATCATGACGGCGGAAGACCCCGTCGAGTACAACCTGTCGGGCATCAACCAGGTACTGGTCAGATCAGAGATCGGGATGACGTTCGCAGCCGCCCTGCGGGCGTTCCTGCGCCAGGATCCGAACATCGTGATGGTCGGTGAGATCCGGGATCTCGAAACGGGCAGCATCGCGGTGAAGGCAGCGCTTACAGGGCATCTCGTCCTCTCGACGCTTCACACGAACGATGCAGCCTCGACAATCACCCGAATGATCGATATGGGAATCGAGCCGTTCAACGTGGCATCCGCCGTCAACATCATTACGGCCCAGCGGCTCGTCCGAAGGATCTGCAGCAACTGCAAGGCAGAGGCGACGTACCTGCCCGAGGTGCTGGAGTCAGCCCAACTGACGAGCGAGGAAGCGACGGCGATGCAGTTCCAGAAGGGTGAGGGCTGCGATGCGTGCAACGGGTCGGGTTATTCGGGCCGGCAGGGGCTGTACGAAGTGATGCCGATGACGGCCGAACTGAGGCGCATGGTTCTCGCCGGGTCGTCGTCTGATGATCTCAAGGCGCAGGCGGTCAGCGAGGGAATGATCACGCTGCGGCAAGACGGAATGATCAAGGTCAGACGGGGAGTGACGACGCTCGAAGAAGTGATCAAGGAAACGGCGCATTGAGACTGGCGGAACGATCTTCGCTCCGCGTATCTCGACCCAGAAACTACGGAAGACTCTGATGATCAACGAATCCGCACCTATGAACCTGCGCAGTCTTCTCGAGGAAATGATCGAGAAGGGCGCGTCCGACCTGCACATCTCGGCCGGCGAGGTTCCCAAGCTGCGGGTCGACGGGCAGCTCTGCGACAGCGACTGCCAGCAGCAGCTGGGGCCGCGGGATACTCAGTCTCTCGCCTATTCCGTGCTGACGGAACAGCAGAAGAAGCGATACGAGCAGGAGGACGAACTCGACCTGTCGTTCTCCGTTCAGAACCTGTCAAGATTCCGGGGGAACGTATTTCGGCAGCGGGGCACGGTCGCGATGGCGATCCGGCAGATTCCGTTCGAGATTCTGACCTTCCAGGAGCTCAATCTCGCTCCGGTCATCGCAGGGCTGGCCGAGAAGCCGCGTGGTCTCGTGCTCGTCACAGGTCCCACGGGATCGGGCAAGTCGACCACGCTCGCAGCGATGATCGACAAGATCAACCGGGAAAGACACGGGCACATCGTGACGGTCGAGGACCCGATCGAGTTCGTGCATCGTCACAAGAACTGCCTCGTGAATCAGCGTGAAGTCGGAAGCGATACCGGTTCGTTCGCGACCGCCCTCAAGTACGTACTTCGGCAGGATCCGGATGTGATCCTGGTGGGCGAGATGCGCGACCTCGAAACGGTGCAGGCCGCCCTGACGATCGCCGAGACCGGCCACCTGGCGCTCGCGACTCTCCATACAAATTCTGCCGCCGAGTCAATCAACCGGATCATCGACGTTTTCCCGTCGCACCAGCAGGACCAGGTTCGGGCGCAGCTGGCGTTCGTCCTCGAGGGCGTCGTCACGCAGACCCTGCTGCCAAGGCGGAGCGGTCCAGGCCGGATCGTGGCGTGCGAGGTCCTGATCACGACCCCGGCGATCCGGGCGTTGATCCGAGACGACAAGGTGCACCAGATATACTCCGCCATGCAGGCGGGTAAGAAATTCGGCATGCAGACCCTCAACGACGCCCTCTATTCGCTCTATATGCGCGATGAGGTGACGCTGGAGGAATGTGTGCGAATCAGCTCCGATCCGATCGAGTTGAAGCGTATGATCGGCGAGGTTGAATCACCCGTCGCGGTCGCCCGCTGAGCGGGGGGACACTGGAGCCCCGGGAGTAACCAGGAATGCCAGTCTACACGTACAGTGCGCGAACGATCAGTGGCGAGTTGAAGCGCGACCAGATCGATGTCCCGAATCGCGATGACGTAATCGCGTTTCTCAGGGCCCAGAAGCTGATCCCTGTTTCCGTACGGGAGAAGCCCAAAGGGCTGAACATGACCATCGGCGGGCGGATGAAGAGCCGCGACCTGGTGATCATGACGCGGCAGTTTGCCACGATGATCAACGCGGGTCTTCCACTCGTACAGGCCCTGGACATCCTGGTGAAGCAGTCGGACAACAAGATGCTGCAGTCGTCGCTGGAAGGCGTCCTGCACGACGTCGAGTCGGGGAATACGCTGGCCGACGCGCTCGGTCAGCATCCGAAGATCTTCTCGCACCTGTACGTGAACATGGTGGCGGCAGGTGAGACTGGCGGTATCCTCGACACGATTCTCCTGCGACTCTCCGTGTTCCTCGAGAAGACCGAAGCCCTCGCCCGAAAGGTGAAGGGCGCAATGATCTATCCCGGCGTGATCGGTTTCGTCGCCGGGTCAGCGATCGTCATTCTCCTGCTGTTCGTGATTCCGACATTTCAGACGATGTTCGAGAGCTTCGACCAGCAGTTGCCGCTTCCGACCCGTGTCGTAATCGGCATGTCCGCGTTCCTGCAGGGCTACTGGTGGGTGCTTCTGGCCTGTTCCATCGGGGGCACCTGGCTGTTCCGGCGGTGGCTTGCCACTGCGAACGGGCGCCTCCTGTTCGACCGGGTTCTGCTCCGCGTGCCGATCCTCGGTACGCTGGCCAGGAAGTCCGCGGTGGCGCGCTTTACCCGCACGCTGGGGACACTCCTGAGCTCCGGTGTTTCGATTCTGGATGGGCTCGAAATCACGGCAAAAACGTCCGGCAACCGCGTTATTCACGACGCGATCATGAACAGCCGCAGCTCGATCGCCGGCGGCGAGTCGATTTCGGAACCGCTCCGACAGTCGGGCGTGTTTCCGCCGATGGTCACACAGATGATCAACGTCGGTGAAGAGACGGGTGACCTGGACGGAATGCTTTCAAAGGTTGCCGATTTCTACGACGAAGAGGTGGACGTGGCTGTCGAGTCGCTTCTGAAGGCGATGGAGCCGGCGATGATCGTGATTCTCGGTACTGTCGTCGGTGGAATGATCGTCGCCATGTATCTTCCGATCTTCGGAATCATCAATACGATCCAGTAACCAGGGCCGTCCACCAGTACCCGGAAACGGCCCCCCGGGAGTGGCATGGGAGACTGCGCAGGATTGATCGGACTCAGGGAATTCGAGCTGACTTCGAGGCTCGGGGAGCCTGCTGCGCGCCGGACCGTAGGGGCCGACGCCTGGCTGATCTTCAATTCTCACGAGTTGCAGCTCCGGGTTCGATGCGCACCGAACGGCGACGGCCGGACGCTCCGAGTCGCTTCCTGGACGGCCTCGTTCGAGACCGGTTTCGAGACGCTCGGCGGCGCGGCGCGATCAGTCGGCCTGTGGCCGGTAGCCGCACCCGACGAATCAGCGGACTGTGTCGAAATGCCTCTGATTCGACGCCCTCTGCCCTGTCCGGCGAAGGGAACCGTTTACTCGCTTACGGCCACGGTCCGGTATGGTCTGTTCACCCGGGTCTCGGTGTTCGATGAGGAGCCCGACTGGCTCTAACCGCCTCTCCATGACCTAGACCGGACATCGTCCGGTCTTGCATCCTGCAACGCCCGTCCTATCATTGGTCCGTCCGTTAGTGCGTTTCGCCGGGGTTTGCGAGCAGACAGGGCTCCCTTTACCCCGACAGCCGCCCCCTCCAGATCGGAAACGAGCACCGGTTGCTCCGAGCCCTGAAATCCGAGCGCAGGCTGGCCGCCGCCCTCGAGCCGCTTCAGATCCTCTACTGGATCTATGCGGCGCGCCTGGTGATCGCGCTGGGTGTGTTCGGCGCAGCCCTGCTTGTGTCGCAGGACTTCGGGTGGGAGTCCGTTTCCCTGGTCGGCCGCGAAGGGACGGCGATCGCCGTGGCCGGGCTTGCCGCGGCGGCCCTTCTCACCCCGATCGCGTACTTCTGGAGTCACCGACGACGGGTCCAGCCGGGCCCGATGTTCATGATCTCACAGGCACTTCTCGACATCTTCGTCGTCAATGCAGTCGTGCACCTGACCGGCGGTTATGCGAGCCCCTTCGTTTCCCTGTTCATTGCTCTCGCTGCTGCCTACGCGCTCATCGTGTCTCTGCCGGCGGCTCTGCTGGTGGCTCTCGGCACCGGCCTCGTATACCTGGTCGACAACTTCTTCTCTTCACCCGACGGCGCAATTCCCGGCCTGCTCGTCGTCCAGGTGGCGATGTTCACCCTCGTCGCGGTCGTGACGAGCCTGATCGCCGTACGACTCAGACTCGTTCGAGATCAGCTTGGCAGTGTCGAAGGCGAGCTTCGCAGACTGGCTCTCGATACTGCGGATGTGCTACGCATAATCCCGTCCGGAGTGGTCACGGTGGACGGCCAGGCGAAACTCGTCTATCTGAACCTCGCCGCTTCGGAGCTACTGGGGGTAGACGTGGCTCGAACACTGGGACACGACGTGGTCCCCGTGTTCGAGCGGCGGGCACCCGAGCTCGCACGGGCAGTGGACGAGACCGTCCGACAACAGCGCCGGATTCTGAATCGTGAAATCGAAGTCCAGACTCCGACGATTTCCGGATCCCCGGTCGCCGGAGAAGATTCGACGGACGGAACGTCCATCGGGGCCGGGGTGGCAGCTGGCCCGGGTGGTGCGCCGGTAGTCCCTATCTCGGTCAGCTCCACCACGCTGCTCGGAGCCAGTGGCGGGGCGTCATACGTGTTTCTCCTGCAGGACCTGCGACCGGTACGACAGCTCGAGGATCTGAGACTGAGAACCGGGCGGCTCGAGGCCGTTGCGGAATTCTCGGCTTCTCTCGCCCACGAGTTGAAGAATCCCCTGGCGTCGATCAGAAGTGCCGTGGAACAACTGTGCGGGAGGACATTCGAGGATGATGACGATCGCATCCTCGGGCGTCTGATCGTTCGCGAGAGCGACAGGCTGGATGGGATTCTGAAGGAATTCAGTGATTTCGCGCGCGTCGACGTGACCGAGCGGCGGCCGATCGACGTGGATGAGCTCGTCAGAGACGTCCTGGAAACCGCCGGCCGTCACCCGGTCGCGGAAGGACGTGCGAGCATCGAGAGCGAAAGACTCGATGACCTCGAGGGGCTCTGGGGTGACCCGGAACTCCTTCACCGGTCGCTGCTGAACCTGGTGCTGAATGCCCTGCAGGTGGGGGATCCCGAGCATCCGGTGCACGTGAGGATCATCTCCGACTCGCTGCGCCCGGACCTGGTCCCCGGTGAAATCTCGCTTGGCAATCCTGTGCGCATCCGGGTAATCGACGACGGTCCCGGTATCGACCCGGAAGACCTTCCCCGCATTTTCGATCCGTTCTACACCCGCCGACCCGGGGGCAGCGGTCTCGGCCTGTCGATCGCCCACCGCGCAGTCCAGGCGCATGGTGGAGCCCTGCTCGCGAGCTCAATTCCAGGCGAGGGTGCCACGTTCGCGATCGTGCTTCCCCGCCGCACGGGGCGTGGCCGCCTCAGAGGGAACGGGTTCGAAGAACCCCCGGTTCCCGTGGCGAAAGACGAAGACAACGACAACGAAGACCATGACGATCGTTCGGGTGACGCCGCGGTGAGTGCTGCCGCCCGGACCCGCACTAGCTGAACCAGCGAGCCGCCCATGCGGGCGTCCTCCTACACAGAGGTTGGAGATGCGAGACAGACCGTTGCTGCTGTTGATCGACGACGAACAAAGCCTCGTCGAGAACCTGACCGTGCTCCTGAAGCGCGAAGGCTTCGACGTCATTTCGGAGCTGACGGGTGCGGGAGGTCTGCAGCGATTCCGTGATGAAGCGCCTGACATCGTGCTTTCGGACGTCAGGATGCCCAAGGTGACCGGGATCGACGTGCTGGAGGAAATCCGGCGCAGCAGTCCCGAAACGCCCGTAGTCCTGATGACCGCACAGGCGTCTCTGCAGTCCGCCATCCAGGCGGTGAACCTCGGTGCGACCCACTACGTGCAGAAGCCGTTCAAGAACGACGAGATGATCGCGGTGCTGAACCGGTCCCTCGACTGGGGCCGACTCAAGACCGAGAACGCAGGACTCAAGCGAGAATTGAAGAAGCAGCAGACGCTGAAGGCTGGCAAGCCGATTGGTGTCAGTCCGGCATTCGAGCTCTCGCTTGGACTGGCGGAGGACGTGGCCGACAGTGAATCGACGATCCTCATCGCCGGCGAGAGCGGAACCGGGAAGGAAGTATTTGCACGCTACATCCACGACCTCTCATCGCGCTCGACCCGGCGATTCCTGTCTCTCAACTGCGGCGCGCTGCCCGAGGGGCTTCTGGAGTCCGAGCTGTTCGGGCACGTGAAGGGCAGCTTCACGGGGGCGGTGAAGGATAAAGAAGGACTGTTCGTCGCCGCATCGGGGGGCACGTTCTTTCTCGACGAAGTTGGCGAAATGGCCCCGTCCACCCAGGTAAAACTCCTGCGTGTGCTTCAGCAGCGAGAGGTAATTCCCGTTGGCTCGACCGAAGCGGTCAGCGTGGATGTCAGGCTGGTCGCCGCGACGAACCGGGATCTCGAGCGGGACATCGAAGAAGGTCGGTTCCGCAGAGACCTGTATTATCGCCTCAACGTCATTTCGCTCGAACTGCCCCCCCTGCGGTTGCGGAAGGAAGACGTTCCCCTCCTCGCCGAGCACTTCCTGTCGAATCAGTCCGGCGAAGATGAGCCCAAGAAGCTGTCGGCAAAGGCGCTGCAGGTGCTACAGGAGTATCACTGGCCAGGAAATGTCCGCGAGCTCGAGAATGTGATCGAGCGTGCGGTGGTGCTCACGGCCGGAAACGCGATCAAACCGGATGCGTTCCCCGCGCGGCTGCGAGAGAAGCCCGCAGCGCCGCTCGTGCAGGATCGTCCGGCGCCCAACCCCGCCCTCGAGATCATCGAACGCGCGTATATCGAACACGTGCTCAACGCCGAAGGTGGCAACAAGACAAAGGCTGCGGAGGTCCTGGGCATCGATCCGAGCACACTTTACCGCAAGATCAAGCGCTACGATCTGGACGAATGAACGGACCCGAACATTATTGCATATCCGACGCAAGGTCTTGCAGGGTGCAACAACCCTTGCGGCAGCACGGGTATGTATAATTCGGCACCCCGAAGTTATGTCCTTTTATGTCAATGGGTTAACGGTGCGTTGACGGCCGGGCACGAGGGTTGCTCTGTCCGGGGCGGAAGGATGGAGTTCCTGACGTCGATCGTCGACTGAACATGAGTATCACAAGTGCCGGACCCCAGAACCCATGGAGGGACAATGCTCCGCGACACGAAGGGTTT
>Ga0114922_10000718_pt1 | contig 31900 bp, 33 predicted proteins | sample AartaG_FD_100975 | JGI IMG/M metagenome (GOLD analysis project Ga0114922, IMG submission 100975) | Deep subsurface microbial communities from Aarhus Bay to uncover new lineages of life (NeLLi) - Aarhus_00045 metaG | ecosystem: Environmental > Aquatic > Marine > Oceanic > Sediment | place... | reverse complement strand
TTCAAGCAGGCCAAAGAAAATTCGCCCTGCATCATCTTCCTTGACGAGGTTGACGCAATCGGGCGAAAACGCGGTGCAGGCTTTGCCGGCGGCGGACACGATGAACGAGAGCAAACACTAAATGCCATACTCGTTGAGATGGACGGCTTTGATACCAACGACCAGGTGATTGTCATTGCCGCGACAAACCGCCAGGACATCTTAGACCATGCGCTCACGCGACCTGGAAGATTCGACAGGCAAATCTTTGTTCCACTGCCGGACTTAAAAGGACGAGTCGATATCCTGAAAGTTCACGCTAAAAAAGTTAAATTGGGACCCGATATCAGTCTGGAAAGACTCGCTCGCGGCACGCCTATGTTCAGCGGAGCCGACCTGGCGGCAATTATCAACGAAGCTGCCCTGGCCGCAACTATGGCAAATAAAGACAATGTCGAAATGGATGACCTCGAAGAAGCACGCGACAAGGTCCGCTGGGGAAGAGCAAAAAAAAGCAGGGTCATCGACAAAAAGGAAAGAGAAATCACCGCATACCACGAAGCTGGACATACACTCGTCCAATCTCTGTTAGAAGATGCCGACCCCCTTCACAAGGTAAGTATCATCCCTCGTGGGCCGATGGGCGGGGCCACTTTTGCTCTGCCCGAAAAGGACAGAACGATATTTACAAGAAGATATTGCATGGCTCTTTTGCAGGTGTGCTTCGGCGGTCGAATTGCTGAAGAAATGTTCTGTGATGACATATCCAGCGGCGCACAGAACGACATTCAACAGGCCACCAATATCGCAAAGCAGATGGTCTTGACCTGGGGTATGAGCAGTGAGCTTGGTCTCATAAGTTACGGGCCCGATATGGGAGTTAGGGACCAGATATACCTCATGCCGGGCGAGAAAGAATACTCCGAAAAAACAGCCGAAATAATTGATACCGAGGTAAAAAAGATTACCAGCGAGGGCTATGAAAAAGCAAAAGAATTAATAGAAGCAAACAAAGACAACCTCGAGCAAATAGCAAAGGCCCTGCTGAAATACGAAACTCTCGACGCTGATGATGTAACATTGATTTTGGATGGTGGCCGCTTGGACAAGCCAACAGTTGCCGATTTGTTAGCCGCCGAGCAGGCCAAAAACAATAAGAACAAACAGCCAAAAGCCAAACAAAAAGAACAGCAGGGCCGGTCGGCTGATTAACATTGTTTTTATTTCAATTATCTCCGAGTTTTTATGCGGAAAAGAACTGCTGTGAGATCGAAAGATAAACTTCTTACAGGCGTATTGTGGACGGCTTGTGTTTTTGCGGTTGCCTGTTGCGCCTCAGGCCAAAACTCAATCGAGCCAGGTTCAACAATCAACCCCGATGTTACCGCAACTATTGAACTGGTAAGATCCGAAATGGAGTTTTCGTCCGCACGCCTCGAACCTGCTCGCATGGGCCCAAAGGCCGGTATTGCGGTTATATTCGAAGGGACCGATGATCTTCACTATTACGCAAAGTCTGAAACTGCTCCTGCTGAAGGATTAGAATTGAAGATTCAGGCCAAATCCGATGCCTTTTCTTTTGGGGAGGTTGTTTTCCCCAAATGGCATCTCTTCACAGACCCGCTGGGTAGCAAAATAGAAGTTTACGAAGGTAATTTCAGTGTCTTTGTACCAATCACGGCAACCAAATCTATCAACACCCTACGACTATTTCTAATCTTTTTGGGGCTTTTGCTTTTACTCCTTGCTGGCGGATTGGCTCTTTTCCGAAAATGGAAGGTGGTCTGGTTAGTTGTGGTCAGTGCACTGGTGTTCGTCTTGGCGATTGTAGCTCCGACAAAAACTTATATTGAGGTCAAAATTTCCGGTATCGCTTGTACAAGCAAGATATGCCTGCCGCCGTTCGAAAAAACTCTACAGACGAAGATTGATTGGAGTCAGCGTGACTCCTGGAAACCTATTACCGTTGAAACAGGCAATGGTAATGGAAAGACAATTAAAGAACCAGGTTATTCAATCCCCTTTGCTTTGGGTTTGGCGCTTTTAGCGGGCCTGTCTCTGAATATTATGCCGTGTGTCTGGCCCATATTGCCTCTTATCGTGATGCGAATCGTTGAGCAGGCAAAGACAGGCAAAAAACAATCCAAAGCGATGGGCTTTGCTTTTTGTCTCGGGATATTGCTTTTCTTCGCATCTCTCGCAGTTGCAAATATTATCCTGCAAATCTTTTACGGAACGGTCTTACAATGGGGCGACCAGTTCCGCAATCCCACCTTTGTTACTGCGATGGTGCTCTTGCTGGTTGTGCTGGCATTGCTGATGTTCGGGATTGTTAATATTACTGTGCCCTCTTCAATAGCGTCTAAATCAGGTTCCGGCAAAGGCTATTCCGGCGCCGTTGGAACGGGCTTTTTGGCGGCCGTTTTAAGCACGCCCTGCGGCTTCGGAATATTGGCGGTTGCTTTCGGATGGGCTCAGGCCCAGCATTGGTCGCTGGCCACTGTCGTTATAATGGCAATAGGTGTGGGAATGGCTGCGCCGTATGCTATACTAACTTCAATGCCCGCCTTACTAAAACGCCTACCAAAGGCCGGACGATGGATGGAGCTATTCAAGCAGGGAATCGGATTTGTCCTGCTGATTATAGCCGTAAAGCTTGTTGGAGCTTTGCCTCAAATCCACAGAACGAATGTGTTGTATTTTGCGGTAGTTCTTGGCTTTTGTGTCTGGATGTGGGGCCGCTGGGTCAGTTACAGCACTAAATTCACACGCAAGTTGCTTACAAGAATTGCCGCAATCATCCTGGTGATTGCAGCAGGATGGGTGTTTTTACCTGCACCGGCCGGTGAGCCAATTTCCTGGCAAGACTACAACGCCGCCGTTATAGACAGCGCTCTAACAGAAGGAAAACCTGTTTTAATTAAGTTCACCGCCGATTGGTGCCTGAGTTGTCAGGCCGTGGATAAAGTAGTTTACCATAATGAAGACATTACAGGACTAATCGAGGAAAAGGCAGTTTTGGCAGTCAAAGCCGATACTACATTAACGAAATATCCGGCAACACTTGCATTGAAAAACAAGTACAATGAACCCGGAGTGCCTGTCACTATATTGTTTATACCCGGAGCCGAAGAGCCTGTGAAATTCCATGAGATATTTTTTGCAGGTAAGCTGAAAGAGCTCTTGCAGGAACTCCCTTCAAAATAACGCCTATGCCCAAAAAAACAATAGTCAAAAAAACTAAGATAAAAGCATGCCCTGAGCGCAGCCGAAGGGTCGATAAATCCGAAGCCGCCGCAAGGGTCCGGAAAATCTTCCCGATATTGAGAAACACATATCCTCAGGCCAGGATCGCACTTAAGTATGTAAATCCTCTGGAGCTGTTAATTGCCACAATCCTCTCGGCCCAGTGTACAGATGTACAGGTCAATAAAGTTACCAAGGACTTGTTCAAAAAATACACCTCAGCCAAAGATTGGGTAAAAGCTGACATAAAACAAATCGAGTCGGACATAAAAAGCACGGGCTTTTACCACAATAAGGCCGTCAACATCAAGGGGGCCTGCACAAAGATAACAGAGCAATTCGGCGGCAAAATCCCCGGTACAATGCAAGAGCTTTTGACTCTGCCCGGCGTGGGCAGAAAGACCGCAAATGTGGTGCTTGGCAACGCCTTCGGGATACCGGGGGTAGTCTGCGATACCCACGTTATTCGGCTGTCCCGTCGATTGGGGCTTTCCCCAAACGCAGATCCGGTAAAGTTGGAATTCGATTTGGCCGAAATAGTACCGAAGAAGAACTGGATGTTATTCAGTGATTTGTTAATTTTTCATGGACGAAATATTTGTAAAGCTCGCAAGCCGGATTGTGGGAATTGCCCGATTGCAAAATACTGCCCTGCCGCGGACAAACCGGTTTTATGGTAAAATTTGTGAATTGTGGATTGTCAAAATAGAAAAACCGTCATTACGAGCGCAACGAAGCAATCTAACAGGCAACAAATAGGATTGCCATAATATACGAAATTTAAAGGGATTTGTTTTTATGATTGATACTATCGAAAATCCAGTGCAAGACCTCTGGCGGATATTCAGAGTAATGGCTGAGTTCACCGAAGGCTTCGAAGAGCTTGCCTCGGTCGGTCCTGCTGTGTCGTTTTTTGGTACAGCACGATCCGGCCCAGATGATCGATATTTTAAGCTTGCCGAGCAGACCGCCTCGGAAATAGTAAAGGCCGGATTCGCGGTAATAACCGGCGGAGGCCCCGGCATTATGGAAGCGGCAAATAAAGGAGCTACAGAAGCAGGCGGTCAAAGCATCGGTCTTAATATCGAGCTGCCGATGGAGCAGCTTCCAAACGAGTATCAGAATCTGTCCCTGCACTTCAGGTATTTCTTTTGTCGCAAGGTCATGTTCCTCAAGTACGCCCACGGCTTTATCGTTTTCCCCGGCGGCTTCGGAACTATGGATGAGTTCTTCGAATCGCTGGTATTGATTCAAACGTTAAAGCAGGCATCTTTCCCTGTAATTCTGATGGGCAGTAACTACTGGGAAGGATTAATTGAGTGGATGAAGCAAAAGATGCTGAAAGAACACAAGTATATCGCCCCGGATGACTTGAACGTATTCACGGTAGTGGATGACCCGAGTGCCGCAGCCGAGATTATAGTGGACTTTAGAGAATCACAGGGACGGTTCGGCATAGAACTGCCCGCAGGAATGAAGAAAAGGTAATTACTGCTTCATCCACCGGCCCAGATCACACTGCCCTTTTCATCGTCCGCAAACGATGTTTTCAGGAAATAATAAATATTCGGCAGCCTTACTTGTAGCTCTTGCTCGCTGAGGTGTTTTCCAAGTATCCCTCCATCTTTTGTCGTCACAGTATAGACAGGTCCCTCGTACCCGGACATAATGCTAACGACCTCGCTTCTCATTTTAAGATGTACTATCACTGGGAATTTGTCCTTCGTATTCTCAGTTTGCACACGTACCAAATGTTCACCGCATCCTAAGCCTATGAGGATAAGCCCGCACAGAATCAATATTACTATTTTTCTCATATTGACACCTCTATAACAAATACATAACATAAAACTCACCGCTCTCCTTTAATTGGTCTTGCTACATCGGCCTTTAAGCGTCTATTATTTCATAAACTCAGGTAATTCTCCAGTAACTTTAGCGTCAGCTCGGGATAAGACAACCTCACAAGAATGCGCCCCAAGCTGACACTCTCTATGAAGATGAACATGCTCTCTTTCACCCACAGGTGAATTATTAGCGTTCTGATCATAATCGGCCAGTGCTTTGAGGACATCAGAAAGGTAACGCAATCCGACCGGATCACCAATAATAGTAATGACAGGGAAACACCCCTCATCAATTTCCGGAAAAATATCGAGTTTTCCCTCGTTCGCAGGCATCTTCAAATTAGTTTTCACCGTTTTCATGTCACACAATCCCCAAAGAAAAAACTAACTATATGAGCGTTAGCTCTTGCTTGACTCCAGCCATTTATCAGAAGCCTTCAACCTGAAAACTATAGACTAAAAGAAACGTAACGAAACAAGATACGATACAAACCAGCATCAAACCAAGATAGTGAGCTGCGACAATTACAAGACCTCTCAAGCCCCGCGCTCGAATAATGCATGCAGGCACGGCTATGCCGTAGAATATGAATATGAGCCAATAGCTGAATATAGGCAAGGGTTTTCCAACTATTCTACTGTCAACAATGCAAATTTGCGTAAAAACAAGAGCTAAAGCTAATGAATAAATAAGCTCTTTGCCTTTTGAAATCCCCTCATAAGAAATCCCAATCCTGATACCCATCATCGCCATGATAAAATAAGCAAGCACAATCAGGAATGTCCGGTATCTTCTCTGACCTTTAAGCAGCATGGTATCATACCTATCTAAAAGCCAAACAACTACGGATTCCGCACTACTATCAAAAGCCTAACTACAGCAGTAGGGTGGTGGCCTTCATCCTTTGGAGCCCCGATTTTTATTGGTACGGAGAATAGATGGCCCACCGATTATACTATTAAGGGAGAGCCCGCGAAATTCTTTTTTTCAATCCTGATAATATCTAACCGACCTTGCCGTCTCCGTCGATATCGAGGCCGTGAATTTCCTCAATCTTCTTCACAAGCTCGCACAACGTGTTCTGTGTCCTTGAAATCTGATTCTCAAGAAACTGGACCCGATCCTCAATCGTATCTGATTTTCGCTTCTGGCCATACATCAGGCCGGTTTGTAACACTTCCCAAAGAATTCCCATCTTTCATCCTCGATTCATTGTCATTACTTCATATCTATACTGCTTCTAAACCTGTCTAACGAAAAGCTCAACGTCCGCCTTTAAGCAATCCAGTGAAATAACATGCTATAACATTATACTCCAACAATAGATTACATATCACTCGATTCCATACCATATATAAGCACCCTTATGTATTTCCTGTCTATATTCCCCATAACGGGAAAGGTCAGATTCCGGCGTTGGCATATTTTCATTACCTACAACTAATCCCCAACTACCCAAAAAGCCACTTCCCCAATTTAATCGTACCTTCGGTTGTTTATCATTATCTAATGACAGACTGACATATCGTGGTTTTATATTTGTAATTACGTGGGGCCATTGCTTTTTTTGAAGATCTTTCGGACTGCTTAATTTCCTCCCATCACCTGTAGTAATATTATATACTTCACAATCTTCCGGCTTGAGCGTTCCGAGCCAGCCCCTGATTGCTTCAATATCAGCTTTTGCCTCAATGTGTTTCCTGAATCCTGCGATATAAATTCTGATTCCAGGTGGAAAAATAGGTGTAAACGGCAAAGTGAGATAAATTGCAAAGCCAACGATTACAAACACTCGAAGCAATAGAAGCCTGCGTTTGTTTTTGATGTGTTTGGGCCAACTAATAAACATACGCAACAACAAGACCAAAAGGCAAAGTGCTGTCGGTACAAATAGAAATACCAACGTAAATACCATCATTGCCCATATCGCCATTTTATTGAATAACCCGCAGACATAGGCAATCAGGCCGAAAGGATCCATTGGGATTCCGCTCAAAAAAACTAAAATTATTAAGATAATGTCTAAGGTGTACCAGTCACCTGAATATAAGCCAAAAATCTTTGCGCCGGCTTTGTGTTTATTCGTAACATCAACTCCATAACAAGCTTGTGTTGTTTCGTCATCAATGCCGGCCGCAGGTTTGTGTCTAGACTTTTTCTTTTCAAAAAGCACAAGCAATAATACGGGAGCTATATAAGGAAGCAAATTGTTAAGCATAAATAACGGGAAAGACAATCCACCAACAAATTTCATCATCCGGAATTCAAAAAAGGAGATAAACTGACTTATAACGGCAAAAACACAGGAAAGAACAAATGATTTCTTCAGCGAAAGATTCTTGACTGTTATAACTGCTGCAATAACCTGACAAATAACATAGAACATTGTAAACCGTGTATGTAAGATTATCTCAGATAACGAATAAAAAAAGAATTCTTCTGTAATTCCACTGTACCACGCAGATAAAGACCCTTGTAAGTCACTTAATATTGAATAAAAAAAAGAAAACCCAATGATATAAACAATATATGGTAAATATCTGCGAATTCTCATTGTTCTCTCCCAAAACAACGGCTGAGCCCATCGGGCGTGCTCCACACGGTCCGCTGGATTGATTTGTTAGAAATTATATCATTCAGCTATATCCATTCTAATTCTGTCACTGTCAGGTCACCCCCGGCATCTCCCGTATTGATGGTACCTTCAGGTTCGATTAACATAACTTTACATTCTTCTTTGGCAAAGGGTTTATGTTCCAAGCCTTTTGGAATGACTACCATTTCTCCCTTTTTAAGATAGAGTATTTTATCTCTCAGATGAATCTGAAAATTGCCTTCAATTATCAAAAAGACTTCATCGGTTTCAGGGTGTTTATGCCAGATAAACTCACCTTGTGCTTTTACCAGCTTAAAATGATAGTTGTTCATCTGCGCAATTATTTTAGGAGATAGCTGTTCTTTAATTTTTGCAAATTTTTCTTCCAAATTTATTACTGGAATATCCACAATATTTTATCCTTCTTATAAAAAGCACGACGAGAGCGTTAGTTGGTATCCGACTGATTGAACTTGAAAGATATTCTTATTGTATCAATGCTTGTTCTAAAAGTTAGTATTAAACAGAAACCCACAATTGCAAGATTCGTCATCGACTCAGCTGTTAATGAGTCTTCCATAGCCTTAAAGTCAGCCCCGAGCGCATCGTCCATTAAATTTGTTATAGTTTGGATATACTGTAAAAAGATACTCAATACGAGCATCATAAAATTGATCATGCTTTCGAACAACGCTACCACTGCTGAGTACCGGGGGATAATATACATACAGACACCACATAGAATGCAGAATCCGTAATATAGGTTCTTATACAACGGCCAAGAATCAAGAGCACTAACCCGCACACTTACACCCCAGAAATAATCAACAAATATAAACAAAGGAGTAATATAAAAATACAACCGAGCAATAGAATTTCTATAGCCAATACTCATCGCTTCTGGCAATTATAACTCTTTTTGTTCTTCGTAAAAACCTGTCATATTGACCGCAGTAAGCTTTTAGTCCTGAGCGGCGCCGAAGGGCAAAGCGACCGTAGTGCAGACACGTAGCGGCGGCAGCTAAATCCTATAAACATACTAAGAGTCTGAACGATCCTGTTCAACGAAAATAAGTTTCTCAACCTCGAATCCTGAATCTTCCGCGGTCTTAACCAGCTTATCTATTATGGATTTACCAAGTGTCTTCTCCCGGGCCAATATCCAGAGATAAGAGCGCTTCGGACCACAGACCATTACATAAGAATAGGCCTCGTGGTCAAGGGAAATGACATTATAGCCACCGTAGAACGGCCAGAAAAACGTAACCTTCAGGCGGCCGGCGGTTTTTTCCTTTACAAAATAAGCCCGACCCTTTACTTGCTTCCATTTGCCACTGCGTTTGTCATAGCCCCTGTTTAACACATCTATTCCACCGTCTTTCCTCAAAGTATAAGTCGCGGATACGTCGCTCAGCCCACGTTCAAAACTGTGGTCCAACCTCGCAATTTCATACCACTTACCCTGGTATCGACCGGCGTCAAAGTCCCGAACCGCCTCTACGCCTGAGGGAATACTGCTGCATCCCGCCGGTACAAACAACATCAGAATACTCATTATCGTTTTTCTCATAATTATATAACCTCCCTTTACCACCCATCCACACATCAACTCATCTACGCATCCACTCATTCACGGGCTACAGGTCACGGTTGAGAATCCCCGGCTAATAAATTTAACAGACAAGCTACACCGCCACGAGAACTATACCCCGCACAAGCCAAATATTCAACGGAAAAACAGGACTTTGGCCAACCTTGTTTGTCCGTGCCTGGCTTATCGTTAGTACACCAAAGCTCAAACCTACATGCTACTCTTTAGATGAGCATCACACAAAAGCACTTATCTCATCGAGCGATTTCTTCCCTATCTCAGGTACCATTGCCCGTTCAGCAGGATACCCAACCACCAACACCAAAAACGGTCGTTCGTTTTTTGGCCGTCCAAGTATCCGGTTCAAAAATCCTGCTCGGCTTGGCGTGTACGGCAACGCAACCAGCCCCGCGTGGTGAATCGCCGTAATCAACATCCCTGTGGCTATCCCAACCGACTCTCGCACGTAGTAATGCTTTACCTTACGACCATCCGGCAACACTCCGTAGCTCTGGGCGAATATCGCTATCAGATACGGGGCTGTTTCAAGAAAAGGCTTTTCATTATCCGTTCCAAGAACCGACAGTGCATCAAGCCATTCCTCTCCAGCTTGTTGGTGATAGAACTTGTACTCTTCCTTCTCCGCAGCCTCCCGTATCCGCCGCTTCACCGCAGTCTCACTCACCACCACGAAGTACCAAGGCTGCATATTCGCTCCGCTCGGCGCAGAGCCGGCGCTGAGCAGACACTCCTCAATCACCTCACGCGGTACCGGTCGGCTCGAAAAACTACGTACGCTGCGCCTTCGCTGCATATCGGCACAGAAAGAAGCTGCTCGTTGCTTCATCTCATCCTGTGGATATTCACGGTAAGAAGTAAGTGGAACTAATTTGAATGTTCTCATACTGCCTCCCAGAATCTCTATTTTTACGGCACAAGCGCCTAAATATTAATTATAAAGTTTCCGTATAAAAACCAAAACGATACTGATTTCGAAATATCAGACACCCGCAATTCACAAACAGCAAGCTCACCGTCCACAATGTAACGCAGCAGAATTACGGTCAGGTGCAGCGCACTCGAACTGTTATGTTGATGCCTCATATACTCTCTTAGTTGATACTGTTATGAGTAATGTAACCTTAGCAAACGTCAGGAAATCCTGTTTGATGGGTCGAGTTCAAGGAATCTTCCTGACTATTTTTTCATTTCAACTTCATGAATCCAAAGTTATTGGGCGACATGGCACCTGCGGAATCTGTATCTACAAAAACTATATACCCACCATCGTTAGTCAGGGCGATATACTCACCCGCATCATTTGCGGAATTGCTACCATAAATGCCTTCCCACAGCAGGTCCCCATTACCATCTGTTTTTACCACATAAACCACCCAGACATCTGATGGACCATATGGACTTCCAGAAGCAGAATACGAATATTCATCTCCTGAACCTCCAACCATAATATAGCTGCCATCGAAAGTCTGCCTGACACCATAGGATTCGTCATGAATGTAATTAGCTTCATAGCCTCTGGGCTGACCAAAGGTCTTATGCCACTGCTCGTTTCCATCACTGCCAACCTTTAACAGCAAGTAGTCCCAGTTGCTAACGCCATAGGAGAGGGTATGTCCTGCAAAAATGTAACCGCCATCTGAAGTCAAATCAAAATCAAAACATTGGTCATTTCCACTGCTTCCATAAGTATTACTCCATACCTCATTTCCCTGCATGTCTGTTTTTATGAGACAGACATTTTGGTGATCTGCCCCATCAAATACCCATACAGTTGAACAAACTGCAAAACCTCCAATATTGATATCTTCCCGAACCTTCGTGCCCTGAGGCGCAGACAGAGTTTTGTCCCATTGTACATTTCCATCTGAATCGGTCTTCATTATGAAGCCTTCCCCATCATCCGCTATAAATACAAAACCTTGTTGTGGACTATTAGTGTATCCGGTGGCAACAATTCCTCCATTGCTGGTTATATCAATACCTCGGATTGCACCATTTCCGGTATTAGCATAGGTCTTTTGCCACACTATATTTCCATTAAAATCCAGTTTTGCCAGACCTCTTTGTTGATTTCCATCAGAGTACAATGCTCCTCCAACAATATAACCATCGCAAACTTCATCCACGCAAATGCCCACGTCATATTGATTACTTGTCCCAATGATTCTCTGCCACTGGCGGTTTCCATTGGTATCTATCTTAATAACCAGCATATCAGTGTATTCAGTCTGGCCTTGCCATGTATGTCCTATCCCGATATAATCACCATCGCTTGTCTGGAAGCCCTCATGGATATGTTCTTCGTAATCGGTGCCATAACCATAGTGCCACTCTATTTCAGGAGCGTGAGTATTATTTTCCGAGCGTTTCCCGTTTGTTGGTTCGTACGTGCAACCAACTAACAAACTCATTAAAAGCATGCTCATGAAAGCAAACATTTGTCTTCTTTCCATTTCTTTTCTACCGGTCCATATCGATGATGCGACACAGCTATTCTTTATATTGTTTCCATATAAGACCCCAAACGACTCTAAGTCAGAAATATCAGACACCTGCACTTCACAAGCACCAAACGACGAGTCAGAGTTTAGACTTCTACGAAAAACATACACTTCACAAGCCAAATGTTCAAATTAAAACCAATTAACTACTCACCAATTCCATCGCCTTTTCAAGATGGCCTAACAGATACCTCCTCCCCGGCCCGCCCAAATGCTCCCACGGCAAAATCTCATCCCGCTCAAATTCTTTTTGTGCGAGTTTTTCCAAATCCAATCCAAATTTCTCAAAAGCTCCCCGCCATAAGGCGGGGTCAAAACATTCATCCCACAAATCGAACCTCGCCCCTTCCCGCCAGGCCGCTTCAATAACATCGCATAAACGCCTGTCACCCCGTCCAATTACCGATTCAAGCAAGCTGCGGTTTATATCGTGGAACTTAAACTGTAGAAATTTCGCACGAAGTTTTCTTTTCTCATCGAGTATTAACTGTTTTACCTGCTCGAAATATGATTTCGGTTTTTGCCCTAACCAGCCGAACGGCGTATGAGCCTTCGGCACAAAACAGCTCACCGTAATATTAATCTGACCAGTCTTGCCGTCTATGCCTTTTCGCAGTTTGGCTAATCGAAATGATAGCTGCACAATCCGTTTCGCATCTTCCAGAGTCTCACCCGGCAGACCGACCATAAAATATAACTTCAATCTTTGCCAGCCGGCTCGGTAAGCAGCCTCCACCGCAGCGAACAGGTCCTCATCTTTCAGCGGCTTGTTTATCACCCGCCTTAACTTTTCACTCGCCGCCTCAACGGCTATAGTAAGGCCGCCCTTCCTCACCGAAGTCAGCAATTTGGGAAGCAGCTTCAACTGCTTATCGACCCGCAGGCTCGGCAGTGACAGCCCGACATGCTTATCTTGAAAATACACGCGAAGACCGGCAACCAATTCTTCAAGCTCCGGATAATCGGCGCTCGATAAACTCAATAGGCTTACAGTATCGTACCCTGTTGAGTGGTAACATGCCTTTGCGATATCGATGATTCTTTCAACACTGCGATAGCGGACAGGCCTTCTGCAAAAGCTCGCCTGGCAGAATCGGCACCGTCCCGGACAGCCCCGCATAATCTCAACGCTGACCCGCTCATGCACCGCCTGCACAAACGGAACTATAGGGTGACTCGGCACAGGTGCATTTTCAAAATCTTCCACAACCGCATTCTTAAATTCTAGCGGTAAGTCGGGCGAACACGGTTGAAACGACTTTACCTTTGTCCCATCATATTCAAACTCATAAAGTGATGGCACATAGACCCACTCAAATTTCTTTGCAGCACATAGAAGAATTTCTCCTTTGCTCGCACCGGCCTTTTTTTTCTCTCTAACCAATCCCGCAAGCTCAACCACAGCCTCCTCACCGTCACCCAACAGAAACAGGTCAATGAACTCAGTCATAGGCTCGCAGCAGTTCGCCATACTCCCGCCCGCAATTATCATCGGCTCATCTTCGCTCCTCCGGCAGCTTCGGACACCGATACCACCCAGTTCAAGCATATTAAGCACGTTGGTATAGCAAAGCTCGCTGCTCAAGCTAAAGCCCACGATGTCAAAGCTGTTTAGGGATGCCCTGGATTCCAGACTAAACACGGGGATTTTTTTCTCGCGCAGCACCTTTTCAGCTTCAACCCACGGCGTAAAGACCCGCTCAGCAGCAACACCATCAATGCTGTTAAGAACATCATATATAATCGCTATCCCGCTATTACTCATCCCCACTTCGTAAATATCCGGAAAACACAGCGCAACGGCCAGCTCACATTGCGAGATGTCCTTTTTGATTTGGTTTATTTCCCCCCCGATATATCTGCCCGGCCTGCGAACAAAAGGCAGAAACTCCCCCTCAACCCGCTCCGCCAGCTTTGTTACTTCTTTTACGTCCATACCGGCATTATACGCCGATTCCTGATTATTTTCTATTGATTATCTTTTGATTATCAATTATCAAATCCTGCAGTTAGAAGGATTTCTTATGAGCACAAAAATACACAGCATTTTAATTACGGTTATCGCCGCCTGCCTAATTACAGCGGCGCATTTCTCTTGTCGTCCTCAAAGACAGGTCGAGCTCGACAGCAGCTATCGGCTGGTAATGGGGACATTCGCCCGCGCAGTCGTCATCGCTGAAGATTTAAGTACAGCAAAGAAATGCATCGAAACTGCTTTTGAAGAAATCAACAAAGTTGACGACCTGATGAGCGACTACAAAAGCGATTCGGAAATAAACCGGGTCAATAAAGATGGATTCAAAACAGCAGTTCGCCTCAGCCAATCAACCTACGAAGTTCTCCAAAGAAGTATCCAGTTCAGCAAGCTTACCGACGGAGCCTTTGATGTCACCGTCGGGCCTTTGGTAGATTTATTCCGAGCGGCAAAAGACAAAGAAGTCCTCCCCAGCGAAGATGATATTTCCCAGGCCAAATCCAAAGTTGGTTTTGAAAAGCTCAAACTCGACGACCAAAATCAGGCCGTTCAGTTCACGGTTGAGGGCATGCGGCTGGACCTCGGCGGCATTGCCAAAGGCTACGCCATTGACAGGGCAATCGAGGCAATGCAAAGTCACGGGGCCATCGGCGGTATGGTTGATATCGGTGGCGATATTCGGTGCTTCGGTGCACCGCTGAAAAATAAACCGCACTGGACAATCGGCCTGCAAAACCCGAACGTAGAACAGGACACCCCCGACCAGAAACTTACGTTAAAACTGAAGTTAGCTAACGGTGCGGTTGCGACCAGCGGCGATTACCAGCAGTTTGTTATAATCGAAGGCAAACGCCGCAGCCACATCATCGACCGCAAAACAGGAGCAAGTGCACAAGGTCTTTCAAGCGTAACCATTATCGCTGACAATGCCACCGATGCCGATGCCCTGGCCACAGCGGTCAGCGTAATGGGAACCGAAAAGGGCCTTGCCTTAATCGAGAAACTCCCCGCTACCGATGCGATTCTAATAACCTCCCAGCCGAAATATCAGCTCATCAAAACCACCGGGGCGGACAAATACATAAAGTAGAATCCCAAGCTTATGGAGTAGCTTTTCTTCTGCCCATAACGATGTACGTCAGCAAGCCGTACAGAACGAACATGCCGCCGAGAACACCGGCAACGAGTACTGATATGAGCAGAATCGTGCCACTGAAATTGTAAACGATGCCAAGTGTCAGTAGTGTAACCCCATAGATCAGCAGCGGCAGGCCCAGTGATAAAGGAAATATCCATTGCTTTTGAGGCGGATAAAACGCCTCAAGCGGCATACCGTTATCCAGGCAAAGTTTTCTGATGTAAATCTTTCTTTTCAGGATTCCTCTTATCAGATACGCAATTCCCACACAGAACGGCATTACACAAAATACAAATTGCATTCCGTTCAGGCTCAGGCCACCCTCATTAAAAAAAACAATCGCTATAGAAACCGAAGAAGCTATTAGCAGGGACGCCGCTATGTAGATGCTTCGAATCCATTTTGAGCTGCTTGCGCCTTTGCCCTGAGTGCCGACAATGCCTTTTTCTATCTTCATCTTTTTTTCCCGGTGTCTCAGGCATCTTGAAATCGTCTTATAGACTGCAAACAAAAGTGCAATGACCAAAAAAAAGCTAAACTGTGCGAACAGGTCGAAGTCAATTGCAGCGATTACGGGTGTCTGTACCATAACAAAACTCCTAAAAAATCCTGCGAATAAATTCCCCTTAAGATTACACCATTAGTCGCTATCGAAGCCGCAATATTACAAACTTTTCAGCAGAAACGCAAAAAAAACGCAAAAACTCTTGATAGACACATAATGATTATAATGAGGAGCATTACGAAGCTTTTGTCTTTTGTCCCGCTGCTTCTGGTTCGGGGGCGGTTTTGCCACAGTAGATAATCACTTTCGTCGGGCATTTGTTCATCGCAGTCTCGGTTTGCTCGTTCTGCTCATATTTTTTGTAATCGACGCGGGCCAGATTCTCCTCCACCGAGAATACGTCCGTCTGTTTGGCACAGATACCGCAGCCGATACAGCCGACTTTGCATATAGCACGTGTGCTCTTGCCGGTCTCCCTGCTGTTGCAGGCCACAATCATCATATTCTCGAACCGGAAAGGAACCATCTCTATCAGACCCCGCGGGCAGGCCTTCGAACATGCCGTACAGCCGGTGCATTTCTTATAGTCAACGACAGCCAGGCCGTCAACAATGCTCAATGCATCGAACCTGCACGCCCTCGTACAGTCACCGAAGCCCAGACATCCGAACGCACAGGCCTGCACATTCGCCAAAGCGTTGGCAGAAATGCAGGTTTGGATTCCTTGATACTTGGCATATACCGTCTTGTCCGCGACACGAGCATGGCAGCGAACAATCGGTTTTTGTTGCGGGCCCGAGTCGCTGACCTGCAAACTCAATACGTCTGCGATTTTCGCCGACGTTTCAGACCCGCCGGGCGCGCATCTGCCTAACAGTTCCGGATTTGCCAGAACCGCTTTCGCATATTGACCACATCCCGCAAAGCCGCACGCTCCGCAGTCGAGATTCGGCAGGGCCTCGTGGATTTGCTCAACCTTCGGGTCAACCTCGACTTTGAGCTTCACGCTCGCAATCAAAAGCACCAGCGCAAAACCGCTTCCCAGACCAAGCATTGTAAGACCGGCCGGCCACGCACTACTCCACAATTCAAATACGCCACACAAAATCATCTACTATCCTTTAAACACAAAGACACTAAAAAGTATAAAGTGCCTAAAGTATAAAGTGCCTAAAGTTATTTGTTTTAACTTTAGCTTACTTCAGTTCGCCTTCAGAAACTATTTGTTCGCGGCGGATGTAAAAATACCAAGTAATTCACCGCATTCTTCATATTCCCACTTCACTTTTTTCCAGGTTACCTAATTTAGCTTCACAATTACTTCCAGCCAGTATTGTGTTTCACTGGCTTCACTTTCACAAATCTTAATCTTGTTTCTAAAATCAGCCTTACTTCTTGCTCTATTGGCTTCTCGATAATTTGCACCAATGGATGTTCCGGACTTTGTCATCTGAGTCCTTATAACTATCCCTCTGGCGTGTTTGGCAAATTTCTCGATAACTTGATTATGCGCACGGCGAACTCTCGTGTCCGTTTTTCAAGCTCCTTAGCAAATTCTTTGTTATCCATAACTTTAGGCACTTTAGAACACTTTAGTCACTTTAGCTCACTTTTTCACCTTATCATCCCTGCAAAACCCATAAACGCCAGGGCAAGGATACCCGCAGTAATCAGCGTAATCGGGGCACCTTTGAGGCACTTCGGAACGTCAGCCATATTCAGATTTTCACGAATGCCGGCCATAATGCAAATCGCCATCGTAAAGCCGATGCCGGCACCGAAACTTAGAACAACCGCTTCAAGCAGAGAGTTAATGGCCCAGAGGTTCAAAAACAAACATAGTCCCAATATCGCACAATTCGTTGTAATCAGCGGCAAAAATATTCCAAAGCTCTCGTACAAAGAAGGGAAGAACTTTCGCAGATACATCTCCACCAATTGCACGGCACCTGCGATAACCAATATAAAGCAGACATATCGAGTAACTTCCAACGGCGTTCCCATCAGAATTAAATGGTCAATCAGCCATGTCAACGTCCCGCTCAGCGTAACAACAAACGTCACCGCCATACCCATACCGAAAGCCATATCGATTCTTCCGGAGACACCAAGATACGGACAGATACCAAGAAACTTCGTAAAGACAAGGTTCTTGACTACTACGATAGATATAAAGCCGATAAGCAGAATGTTAAGCGTATCCATAAACCTTTCCTCTTAAGCATCTTTTTTGGTAATCACGTTCACCAGTCCCAACATCAGTCCCAAAGTTATAAATGCTCCTACCGGCATGCCCATCGCCGCCCACGGCACAAACCAACCGCCTTCTTTGAGCAGAGCAAGTATCTGTATTTCGAATATCGCACCCGTAGCGAGCAGCTCTCTGACGCCGGCCAAAATGCACAATGTAAGTGTAAAGCCCACACCCATCCCCACCGCATCGATGACACTTACAACAAGGCTGTTCTTGCTGGCGCAGGCCTCAGCACGGCAAATGATTATACAGTTGACGATAATCAGCGGCACATAAGGACCTAACACTTCGCTCATTTCCGGCTGGAACGCCTTGAGGAACAAATCCGCGATGGTAACAAAAGTAGATATTGTCAATGTGAACATCAGTATCCGCAGATGCGGCTTAAGAAGGTTGCGCATCAGACTGACTATAATGTTGCTGCAGACAAGCACAAAGATTACGCAGCAGCCCATAGTCAATGCCGGCTTGACCGCCGCGGTAACCGCTAACGTCGGACACATCCCCAATAGCAGCCGGAACACCGGGTTCTCACGCCATAATCCCGCTATCAGCGTCTGGCCGTAAAGTGCAGTTTTAACTTCACTCTTATCTGTCATTGCCGATTAGTCCTTTTTTTTGCATCTGTTCCTTAATCTGAGTCAGGAAGTTATTGATTATCTCCACTACCGCTTCACTGCTTACGGTAGCTCCACTTATCGCAACGATTTCATCGTCGATTTTCTTAGGGTCGCCTGATTGTATAAGCTTGAGTTCCTCAGCCGGCGCTCCCTTAAACTGGTCCCGGTAGTAGTCGTATTTTATCTGGTCGCCGAAGTTGGGTGTCTCATTACTTGACAGGACATCGAAACCCGCGAGCTTTTCAAAATCTTTATCCACAGCTACAACCAGTTCAATCTTGTCGGCAAAACCCGACCCGGCGGCGTTAAAGCTCCAGCCGACACATTCGTCTCCCTCCGACATAGCTCTATAAACTTCGACCTTCTCTTTTTTGCCCTGGATTGACTCAATTTCGATTTCCGCCTCTAACAGAACAAAGTCCTTAGCTTCCGGCAGCAGAGCACCAACCAGCCGGTTACGCTTGTTGATTTTGTTCTGCTCTATCCTTGGTGACAGTGCGGCGTTCGTAACCGCTATCAGCAGCCCAAAGAAAAACGACGCTACAATCAGTAGCCAGCTTTGTTGGATAAAATGTTTTATTTTAAGCACTGGGTTTGCCTCCGGCCGGAATCCGCTTACAGAGCCTGTCAATCAAAGGCGTTACCGCATTCATCAGGAGAATAGAAAACATCACACCTTCCGGATATACTCCCACAATTCGTATAAGCATCGTTATCGTTCCCACGCCGATACCGAAAATCCACATTCCCCTCCGCGTCAAAGGGGCCGTAACAGGGTCCGTAGCAATGAAAAAGGCACACAGCAATAAACCGCCGCTGCAAAGGTGGAAAAACGGCTGGACATAGGCATACGAATCTTTCCAATACGCTATCGTCGCAAAGACAAAAGCAGAAACCAAAACCGCCAACGGAATATGAAAGTTTATCGTTCGCCTTATCAACAAATAGAGGCCTCCGATCAATAGTGCAATTACACTCGTCTCACCCAGAGATCCGCCAACCTCCCCTGTGAAAGTTGCCTTAAATTGTGCCTCACTGTAGATGTCAGCTCCCAACTCGTTTTTTATCGCTAACTTACTCCAGGCCAACGGCGTCGCTTGCGTCCTAAATTCGCTCGTGTTGGAAAGCAGAATATTCTCTTGAGCAATCTTCGACATATTTGGATCCAGCGTCGCCGGCACCGTCCAAGTTGTCATCAACGCACCAAAAGAGACCGTCAGAAATGTTCTGCCGACCATAGCAGGATTGAAAATATTCGCCCCGAGTCCGCCAAAAACCATTTTACCGATTGCGATGGCAAAAACGCTGCCGACTATCGCCGTCCAAACAGGCAGCTTCGGCGGAAGTGACAGCGCAAGGATTATGCCGGTGACTACGGCACTGAAATCACCCAGCGAATTGGGCTTTTTACGGATTACATTACAAAGCCATTCGGCCGCAACTGATGAGATAACGCAGGTACAGATAAGGATAAGCGCATGGATACGAAAATAATACCCGGCTGCCGCCATAGCCGGCACCAGACCGATTATGACATCTATCATCACGCTGCGCGTCGAAAGACGTTCGCTGATATGCGGTGAACAAGAAACTCGTATATCTGTAAGCATCTTCTCCTATCTCACATCTTGTTTACAAGTGAGCTAAAGTTAAAAAAACAAATAACTTTAGTCAGTTTTCACTTTAAGCACTTTACACTTAATTATCCCGGTACTTTCTTCTTTTGCCTGGCAAGAAAGATTTTGCCTGTCTTAATATACCCGGTTATCTCTATATTAGCGGGGCAGACGTAGCTGCAGCAGCCACACTCAATACACGCACTCATATAATATCTTTCCGCTGCATCCAAGAGATTATATTTCACAGCATGGGCGATTCTCGTCGGGTTCAAATTCTCAGGGCAGACCTGCAGGCACCTGCCGCAGCGAATACAAGCCGTTTGGCGTCTTGCGAATTTTGCTCTGCCTATCTGTTCTTTTGTTAATACCGTTACCGCGTTGGTCGTTTTCGTAATGGGCGTCTTCAAATCGGCTATTGCTATCCCCATCATTGGTCCGCCGAGGATTACCTTTGCGGACTTTTGAGTAACTCCTCCGCAAAATTCAATAATATTTTCAATTGACATCCCTATCGGAAAATTGTAATTGCCTGGCCTAGCGATTGCCTCTCCCGTAACGGTTACAATCCTGTGCGTCAGCGGCAAATCCGAAATGACCGCCTTGGCTATCGCCGCAACTGTAGCAACGTTAAGCACCACCACACCTATCATTGGTGGAATGCCACCTGTAGGGACATTTTTCTTTAGAACCGCTTTGATAAGCTGCCTTTCACCGCCTTGTGGATATTTCGTTTTGACCGGAACAACTTTGATACCCTCGCTGTTTTTGAACCTCTTCAACGCCTGATTCATCGCCTCTATCGCTTCGGGCTTATTATCTTCGATAGCGATAATGGTCAGTGAACAGCCGGACGCCTTGCGCGCAAGCTTGACACCCGCAATGATTTTGTCGGTCAGTTCAAGCATAATACGATAATCGCAGGTGATATACGGCTCGCACTCACAACCGTTAACTATCAGCGTCTCTTTAGGCAATCGAGGATTGGGTTCAATCTTGACCCTCGTCGGGAACCCGGCTCCGCCCATACCGACGATACCAGCCTCTCGCACAGCTTCGCATATCTGTCCCGCTGAGTAGTTATTCTCATCGAAATCATCCTTTAACTTAAAGTATGACCGCCTTGTCGGATTGTAGGGAAACGCCTCTATAACTATCGCCAGGCTTCGGCCAAGAACAGCATGGGAACGAAGAGCGACCTCTTTTACTTTGCCGTTGATAGGCGAATGAACCGGTGCCGAGACAAATGCGTCGCAATCGCCGATTTTCTGCCCCGCCTGGACAGCAACTCCTTTTCTAACCAGCGGCCGGCAAACTGCGCCAATATGTTGGCTAAGCATAACTGCAACTTCTGTGACCGCAGGCCCCGGCTGTATCTCCTTTCCACGGGTAAGGTCCTTTTTCTCCGGAGGATGTGTTCCACCACGAAAAGAAATTCTGCCTTTCACATTAACTTTCATTTATTAAAATCCGGGACTATCTACTTCCGTTTCTCATTAATAATTGTCACTTTTAAAAAAATACACAATTCCATATCATTCCCGTGAAAGCGGGAACCCAGAAAAAAACGTAAAGCATAGATTCCGGATCAGGTCCGGAACAACAAGCCAAAAATGTTAGTCTAATTTTTTAGAAACGGCACCAAATCGTCTATTTATCACTCTTATAATCAATATCCAGACAAAAGTCACCAACAGAGCCATAAGAAAGCTGAGGACTGTTCGCAGCTCTTCCATCCAGCGCCAATTTTTGACGAAAAATTGGTGCTGGGAAAAAACCGCCAAAGAGACAATAAAAACCACAAGCGGCAGCAAAAAAGCAACAATAACCTTAATTACAACCGAAGGGCCTTGAATATTCCCCAACTGCTGGTAAATCCTCTCGCAGTCGTGCTTTTGCTTACAGTCTTCACAGAATTTCTGCTCAGCCATAGTTTTCGATACCATATATAGAAAACAAAATTTATAATAGATATAGTTGAGATTTTCAAACAGAACTTTTCATAATTGTGGATATTATTATGACCGGAAAGCTCAGACTGCTAATATTAAGTCTTACTTCTTGTCTGTTCATCGGCTGTGCTGTCAATCCGATAACCGGCCAGGAGGAGCTCATGTTCTTCCCGGAAAGCCAGGACATCGAAATAGGCAGCACATACGCCCCTGAGATCGAAAAGGAATTAGGTGGAAAAATCGACAATGAAAACCTGCAAAACTACATCGACCGTGTCGGCCAAAAAATCGCCCGCATCAGCCACAGACCCGGCTGGGAATATCATTTCGTCGCGGTCAAACACAAATCGATTAACGCATTTGCATTGCCCGGCGGATATATCTTCATAACCAAAGGAATGCTCGAAAAACTCCAGACCGAGGCACAACTGGCGGGAATATTAGCCCACGAAACAGCCCACGTCGTCGCACGGGACACCTCGAACGCTATTAGCAATCAGATTGGCATAAGTCTTTTACTCGCTGCCGCGACTTCCGGACAATCATCGCAGGGTGTTCTTGTCGCAGCAGAGCTCACCCGGCGAATCATCGGCCTTAAATACAGCAGGCAGGATGAGCGCGAGGCCGACATGGGCGGCCTGGACTACATGGTTATAGCCGGATATAACCCCTACGGTATGGTTGAAGTTATGCAGATGCTCGAAGAAGAGCAAAAAGTCAGGATGGTTGAATTCCTTTCGAGTCACCCGCCACCCGAAAACCGCACTGCATATTTGACCCAGAGAATTCGAACTAAAAACTTAAATCTCACAGACCTGAGAATCGGAAAAGACTCCTTCTGCACCGCCGTCCTCGACCATTTACCCGATGACCTGCCTGACAAATCCCCCCTCGACCACTTACCCGATAAACCACCAACCAATTACCCAATTAACTCCCCCGACTTTAATCCCTATTCTAAATTCTAACTTCCCAATTCTAAATTCTCTACCGCTTGCCCTGGAGATTTATGCTGTTACATTTAGTAGTATTGGTGCGAAAAATCGCACCCTATTCATGACTGATGCCCTAGTCACGGGCTATCTCTCTCTCCAAGAGAAGATTGAGTCCCCCCTTCCAAGACGCAAGTGACCGCAGGCTGACTTCGCCATAAAGACGATTAAGACGCCAGCCTTCTTCTCCAAATCGATTCAGGGTCTGGAGGAGCTGTTCCTCATTGGGCTTCCCGGTCTCCAATTTCAGATAGTGGATCCTGTACTCGTACCGTTTCATCCTATCCTTCTGTCTCTACTGGCCATCTGTCTTGCAGCCAACAATGATTATACAGACTGCATAAACTCCGGCCAAAGCCCATCGACCGGACTCGAACGCCACTGGGCAATTATTTATTCTTCTTTTCTTTTTTCAATTTTCGTTTTTCCTTTGGATTAAGCTTGGCCTTTTTCTGTTTTTCCTTTTTGCCTCTATCTTTTTTCCCCTTATCTCCCATATCTGTTTCTCCTTGCCTGAAAATAATTTGTATTTCTTAACCTGTCCCCGGATGAAGCCAGTTTGTCATTCATCAAACCTTTTTTGCGGAAACCATTGTTAATAATTAGTACAATACAGCATACTGTGGACCGATGTCAATCGCGAGTTTTCGGATTTCGGCAAAAATCTTCGAGAAGCAGCCATAAAGATTGAATTTTTAGATGGGTTTAATATCCTATTAGAAAAGAGACTTAGTCACAAGGAGATTACTAAAATGAAAAAAAGCACTTGTTATTTAACTCTGGCACTGCTTTCTCTGCCCTTAATTTCGATTAGCTGTCACACGTCCGAAGTTGATGTTTCAACTGTGGCGGACGACGTGACCATTATTAGCCCATCGGATGCAACGACAGCAGAACGTTTAGCAGCAAAAGAGATTCGCCGTTATCTGTATTTGCGGACCGGCAAGCTGCTCCCTACCGTCCAAAGCAAAAACAAACTACCTTCGAAAACCTCCCTGATTATCGTCGGGCAAAAGGGCCGTCCCGCTATCAAAACTCTAATTGCTAAAAATACAGCTCTGGCATCATCGGTAAATTCATTAGAACCTCAGCAATATCTGCTTAAGACGATAGCTTTCGGAGACTATCAGGCTGTACTTATTACCGGCGGCGATTCTATCGGAACGCTTTATGCCGCTTACCGGTTCGCCGAACATTTGGGCGTGCGTTTTTATATGCACGGCGACACAATTCCAGATAATCACATTGCTTTGAAAATGCCCAAACTCGATGAAAAAGGCAAACCATTATTCAACCTGCGGGGAATTCAGCCGTTCCACGACTTCCCAGAAGGGCCGGACTGGTGGAACACCGATGACTACAAAGCCATCATTGCACAGCTACCCAAGATGCGTATGAATTTCTTCGGATTACACACATATCCTCAGGGCGGTGTGGGGCCGGAGCCGACGGTCTGGATCGGTATGCCCGGTGACTTCAACGAAGACGGGACCGTGAAGTTCAGCTACCCATCAAGGCATTTCGCTACGCCCAACACCACCGGTTCCTGGGGCTATCAGCCGGCGAAAACGGGCGATTATACTTTCGGTGCTGCCCAGATGTTTGAACGCGACGACTACGGCCCGGACTATATGCGCAGCATGAACCCCTGGCCGGAGCTTTCCCAGGAAAAAGCCAACGAATTATTTAATCTCATGGGCGAAACGCTCAAAGAGGCCTTTGAGTACGCCCACGCCCTCGGCATTAAAACCTGTGTCGGAACTGAAACACCCCTTATTATACCTGATGCCGTAAAAGAGCATATCAAAAGCAAAGGCAAGGACCCATCCGAGCCGGCTGTTGTGCAGGAACTTTATGAGGGTATGTTCCAGCGAATTACCAGAGCATATCCACTGGATTATTACTGGTTCTGGACGCCCGAAGGCTGGACGTGGGGTGACCCGAAAGACGAGCAGATTGAAGCTACGCTGACCGATTTTCGCTCCGCGATTGCCGCAGCCAAGAAGGTCAAACCTCCGTTCACCTTAGCAACATGCGGCTGGGTCCTGGGCCCCCCAAAGGACCGGGCATTGTTCGACAATGTGCTTCCGAAGGAAATGCCCGTAAGCTGTATCAACCGCAATGTGGGATTTTCACCGGTCGAGCCCGGTTTTGCCCGCGTTAAGGAACGGCCGAAATGGGCCATTCCCTGGATGGAGGACGACCCGGCACTGATTATACCACAACTCTGGGCAGGTCGAATGCGGCGTGATGCAGCCGACTCACTCGCCTATGGATGCACCGGCCTTATGGGCATTCACTGGCGGACACGCGTCCTCGGACCCAACGTCTCGGCACTGGCTCACGCCGCCTGGGAGCAAAAAGGGTGGAATCCGGACTTCGGTAAGAAAGTTAAACCGCCGGAACCGAAACTCTCAGAAGGCCGGCAAGGCGGTAATCCCGCTCAGTTCCCCAATAATCTTATAGCCGACACTGAGATGGACCCTCTTTACCAAACGGTCATCTGGGACGTAAAAGCTTATCGTCTGAAGGTTCCGAACGGCCCTTATACCGTAACACTAAAGTTCTGTGAGCCTCACTACGATGCCGCCAGTAAACGAGTCTTTGGTGTAAAATTACAGACCAAAAAGGTTATTGACAAGTTAGACGTCTTCGCCGAAGTCGGCAGAAATAGAGCACTGGATTACACTTTCGAGGATATTAAAGTAACCGACGGCCTGTTAAGTATCGAGTTTCTGAACATAGTGGAGTTTCCGTGCATCGCTGCTTTTGTTGCGCAGGGCCAGGGCATCATAAGGAAAATAAACTGCGGCGGACCGGCTTACAAAGACTACGAGGCCGACCTGCAGACTTCAGACTCCGATGACAGACCGCGTGACCTGCCGGTGGACGATTTCTACGCCGACTGGGCATTGACACAGTTCGGGCCCGAAGTATTTCAACAAATCGCCGAATTGTTCACAAGTCTCGATGGAGGACCAACGGCAGCAGACGAAGGCCGGCGAGCCTCTAACCTGCCGCGGCCTTCTACCTGGGTCAAAGGCCCCGGAGGCATCAAACCTCACGAAAGGCCGTGGGAACAGGTAAGCAAGGAATACACATTCATCGAGAAAATGGCCAAACTACGCCCACAGGTCAAAGGAGCAGGCAATCTGGAGCGGTTCGATTACTGGCTGAACAACTTCCGTTATCTGCGGGCGGTCGGAAAGGTCAACTGCACCTGGGCAAAGTTCAACGCAGCGATGAAGAAGGTCAAAGAACAGAAGAGCACCGGAGAGCAGAAGAGATTAGCTCGGCAGCTCGCCCTGCCGCTAAGAAAAAATTTGGTAGCCGAAGTTTCCGAAGTTCACCAGTATTTGTTGGCTACCGTCTCAACAAATGGGACAATGGGCAATGTTACCAACTGGCAGCAGCACATAATGCCGTCACTACTAACTGAACCGGGACAGGAGCTGGCCAAAATTCTCGGCGAGGACCTACCGGCCGATGCAATACCTTCGAACCAATATGTTGGCCCATTACGAATCTTTTTACCGACACTGCGCACCAGTCTGAACATCGGCGAGGACTTAAAGCTTAAGATAATCATCCTGGCCCAGAATCCTCCCAAAGATATTGCTCTGTACTGGCGACCAATAGGCAAGGGTAAATATAATAGAATCGCTCTCACCCATATAGCTCGTGGAGTATATTCTGTTAAGATTCCTGCCAATAAGATTAAAACCGATCTGGAGTACTATGTGAAAGCAAGCTCAACTGACGACCAACAGGTTACTTTTCCTGCGACCGCACCAAACATCAATCAAACCGTTATCGTCAGTGAGCTGTTTTGAAAATCAAACGCCATAATTAACAAGGAGTAATTAAGATGAGCAAATGCCGATATACCCGCCGCAATTTCCTCAAGACTATGAGTTTGGGAGCTGCGGCTTTTGCCCTTCAGGGCACCAGTAGTACTCCAAGGCTCTTCGCCGATGAGGTTACAGGCAAAAAACCCAACTTCGTTTTAATTTTGGTTGACGATTTAGGCTGGATAGACACCGGCTGTTACGGCAGTAAGTTCTACGAAACACCTAATATCGACAAACTTGCCGCCGAGGGCATGCGGTTCACCGATGCTTATGCCGCCTGCGCGGTCTGCTCACCGACCCGTGCGGCCGTGATGACAGGACGCTATCCGGCCCGTCTCGGCGTTACCGACTGGATTCGCGCCCGCTTCCAGGGGGGCAAAATCCCCGAAGACAAAAAGAACCCGACCGAATATGTCGGCGGCAAAAATAGAAAGCTGCTGTGTCCCCCAAACGCACTCTGGATGGAGCTTGAAGAAATCACTATCGCCGAAGCACTCAAACCGGCGGGATATACTTCGTGCCACATAGGAAAATGGCACTTGGGTGCAGACGACTGGTACCCGGAAAAGCAGGGCTTCGATTTCAATATCGGTGGATGCGACTTCGGCCAGCCACCAAACTATTTCGACCCGTATTCTCGAAAAGGCCAGGGGCCAATACCTACATTGAGCCCCCGCCGGAAGGGAGAGTATCTAACCGACCGCGAAGCTGATGAAGCGGTTAAATTTATCAGCCGACATAAAGATAAACCTTTTTTCCTATATATGGCTCACTATGCCGTCCATACACCCATCCAGGGCAAATCCGGCCTGGTCGCCAAATATAAGGCTAAAAAGCCCACAAACCAGAAGAATCCGACATACGCGGCAATGATTGAAAGCGTGGACGACACCGTAGGCAAAATATGTGCCGTGCTTGACAAGCTTGACCTGTCTGAGAATACAATTATTTTCTTCACCAGCGATAATGGCGGCCTTATGGGTGTAACCAACAACGTCCCTTTGCGTGCCGGCAAGGGCTATCCATACGAAGGTGGTATCCGCGAGCCTTTGCTCGTGCGTTGGCCGAAAGTTATTAAACCCGGCACAGTCAGCCATGAACCGGTAAGCAGTGTTGATTACTTTCCAACCATTTGCGAAGCTGCCGGTGTTCGGCTGCCGCAAGACTGCGACATCGATGGTGTCTCACTTCTTTGGCACCTAAAAACAAACAGCATCCAAAAGCTGAACCGTGATGCGCTCTTCTGGCATTTTCCTCACTATCGAGGCAACATCATGCCCTACAGCATCATCCGTGAGGGTGACTGGAAGCTAATTAAAAGATATGAGGACAAAACCTTTGAGCTGTATAACCTGAATGGAGATTTATCTGAAAGCAACGACCTTTCAGATGTGCTGCCGGAAAAAGTCAGGCGACTAAATTCCAAACTGACCAGGTGGCTGAAAATTACAGGTGCCAAGCTGCCCAGACCAAATCCGGACTATCAACCGAAAGCTAATTCGTAGAAAGCCAAAAACTAACAAAAAGAAAAAGACCAAGACCTCAGCAAAAGGATAGTACATTATGAATCGACGCAATTTTCTAAAAGCTGTTAGTATGAGCGCTGTCTCTCTAACTCTGCCGGGATGTACGAACGCCTCTAAGCAGATTGGCGGCAAGGGCACCCGGCCCAATATCCTGTGGATTTTGTCCGAGGACATCAGTCCCGAACTTAGCTGTTACGGTACACCTCTCGTGCAGACTCCGAACCTTGATGATCTGGCTCGTCAGGGTATTCGTTTTACCAACGCATACACAACCGGCTCCGTCTGCTCGGCCAGCCGGTCGGCAATGATTACGGGAATGTACCAAACTTCCATCGGTGCCCATAATCACCGCAGCCATCGGGACGATGGTTACACTCTGCCCGAACCGGTCAAGCTGATAACAGAATACTTTCGCCAAGCAGGATACTTCACGGCCAACGTCAAGACTGCCGCTCCCAGTGTCAAAGGCTCAGGCAAGACGGATTTCAACTTCAAATTCAGTAATGCCTTTGACGGCAGCGACTGGAACCAGCGCTCGCCCGGCCAGCCGTTCTTCGCTCAGCTATCCATTAGCATGACCCATCGCGGCGGTCACTGGAAAGGCTTAGACAAAAAACTCGACAATCCCGTTGATCCGGTCAAAGTCAAGCTGCCGCCTTACTATCCCGACCACCCAATTGCTCGGGAAGATTGGGCTACATATCTGAACTCCATCCAGATGATGGACCAGTATGTAGGCAAAATTTTAAAACGCCTCGACGATGAAGGCCTGACTAACAATACCGTTGTCATTTTCATAGGTGACCACGGCCGCTGCCACGTTCGCGGCAAGCAGTGGCTTTACGACGGCGGTATCCATATTCCGCTGATTATTCGCTGGCCGGGCAAACTAAAAGCCGGACAAGTCTGCGACAACCTCGTAAGTGCAATCGACATCTCAGCAACAACGCTGAAAATAGCCGGCGTCAATCCCCCAAAATATATGGAAGGAAAGGTCTTTCTATCACCTGATACCTGGGGCCTAAAGGGCACCTGGAAACCCATAAACAAACGAGACTATATCATTGCCGCCCGCGACCGCTGCGACGAGACCATCGACCGCATCCGTTGCGTCCGGACAAAACAATACAAATACATCCGCAACTTTATGCCCGAGCGGCCATATACACAGACAAATGCCTACAAAGAACGCTCATATCCGATGTTGAATCTTATGAAGGAGCTTCACGCCGAGGGCAAGCTCACCCCTGCTCAGGCCCTCTTTATGGTGCCGCGAAAGCCGGATGAGGAACTCTACGACATCCAAAAGGACCCCTATGAGATTCACAACCTTGCGCCCTCGCTAAAACATCAACAGACTTTGAAAAAAATGCGGGCGATTCTGGAAAAGTGGATAGAAGACACTTCTGACATTGGCCGGTTCCCAGAAAAGAAAAGCTCCATAACTCCACGTGAAAGAAAGAGAATATACGGAGAATAAAAAAGTCAACTAATCCCGTAAGGTAGAGCAAAATACGAGATACAACATCAATTTCACTTTAATTTAATAGGTACACCTTTATCACGGGCTTGTGCTACGAATGACTTTAACTCTTCCAACAGCAGTTGTATTTGCTGCGTATTCTCAAGCAGATTTTCGTAAAATCGTCCATCGTTGATAAGCCTGGCAGCACTACCTTGGCCACTGTTTATTTTCTCTAAGATTAACCGCAGTTGCGCTGCCGCCTTACTTACTTCTTCACTCGTATCTACCATCGCAACAACGAGCTCTTCTGCTTTGGCATCAGCACTTTTCAAGGTTCTTGTCCCTGCAACAGCGAATTTTCGGAACTCTTCTATTGTCTGCTTGGCTTCCTGTGACACCTCAGTCAGATTAGCCAAAATTTTCTGGAGATTTTCTTTGTTGTTGGGGCTGCCGATGATATCGTTGGCGTTAGCAATAAGAGCTATGATGCCATCAACCAATTCATCCAGTTTTTTCTGGCTCTCTTCGGGAAAAAACTCACTTGTTATACCGGTCGAGCCCTGCAGTAATATTTTGTCCACCAAAAATTTTGTCTCCGGTCGGTTCGGGTCAAGCGGCTCCGCAGGTTTCCCTGGAGTTTGTTTAAGTTCGATATAACTACTGCCCAACCCCCGCGTCATCAGTTTTATCTCAACATTGGAAGGGATATTAACGTACCTTTTGTCGATACTGAGAATAGCTACTGTTTGATAATATTTTAAGCCGCTCACCAGATCCTTTCGTTCATCCGGTGCCATAACCTCTGTTACTCGACCGATTTGATAGCCACAAAAGCGCACAGGCGTATCCTTCTGCACTCCCGGTGCTGTCGGGAACTGAACGTAAACCTGAAAAGAACCCATCTTTGTAACAGCCGTTGGCAAATCACCGAACTTAAATATCAGCCACACCAGCGCACATATACCTACTACAACAAAAACGCCCACAATCATATTGCGTCTTCTTTGGGTTGTCTCATAGTCACTCACTGTTCACTCCCTTTCAAATCACTGCGGCCTTCCAGAAACAACTCCCTTATGGCACGCAAAGGATAGCCGCTATCGTTAAGTTTTTTTATCAGTTTAATTCGCTCAATACCTTTTTTATCAAACATCCGTCTGCCGGTCGGCGTCACTTCTGTCGGCTCAAGCAGACCGACCATAAGGTAATATTGCAGAGATTGCCGAGAAATGCCAGCTTTTTTTGCGGCTGCACCTATAGGTGATAATTTGCTTTTCTCGCTCAACGCTTATCCCTGAAAAGCTAAAAAACGAAAAACCACAAGACAGAAACATTCTAATACTCAGAGTTATTCAAGATTTTACCAAGTCAATTATTTTTTGCCCAGAAGTTTCCCTGCAACTCAAGAGCAATTTTTGTACCTGCTAATATAGCAGACTATTTTTATGGCATAAAGGATTAAAAATCGGGTTTTTACGATTAAATAATGTTGTTGCAGAGGCAGCTTGCACACTCATAAACTTAGGCAATTAACAGAGAAAATTGGAATGACAGCTAAAATTATTTACCTTTTTCTATTGGAAATCTACAATCCGCTGCCGGGCGTAGGTGAAGTCGCCTGCCAGTTGGCCGGGTCATTGCCTGAATGATACTCGTCGGCCGGAATCCTCTGCAGGACATCACCAGAGCCATCTGCGGCCTTGGGCCAGGGCGAGTAATCAGCATAGATAGCCTCGTCAACAATCACCCAGGAAACCGTATCGCCCTGCTGGTCCGGAGCCAAAGGTTTTTCCAGAGCAAGTCGTTCGCCGGCGTTGGAGAGATTGCCCGACCACGGTCCAAGTATATCCACCCCCGGAGTTAATGAGCGCGTATTATACACAGTAATGAATTCATTAAATCGGGAAACTTCCACAAAAGGATCGAATCCAACAACTATCAATCTACCACCGCTCCGAATCGAAGTTCCGACAGGGAATGTATAATCCACCGCGCCGTCCAGCCTCCATGAGCCTACGGTATTTTCCAGATAAATCCGGGCTGCCGTTGGGTTGTACAACTCAACATACTCTTCATTAAGCTCTACAGGATGATACATCAACTCATCAATTACCACATCCAGGAAAGGATTTCTATTGGCCGAATCCTGCGATGGCGTCATAGTAAGCCAATATGCCCCGCCATCCGGGTAACGGCCAAGAGAGATATCGTTTTCCTGGCCCTT
>Ga0114922_10000717_pt1 | contig 31931 bp, 28 predicted proteins | sample AartaG_FD_100975 | JGI IMG/M metagenome (GOLD analysis project Ga0114922, IMG submission 100975) | Deep subsurface microbial communities from Aarhus Bay to uncover new lineages of life (NeLLi) - Aarhus_00045 metaG | ecosystem: Environmental > Aquatic > Marine > Oceanic > Sediment | place... | reverse complement strand
TCGAAATTTATAGGTGCAAAACGTAGCCAAGATATACGCGGTCAGGTAGGCATGCATTTTGGGGTTATTCCTCTCGACGAGGGAGAAGAAGACCCCGATTTTATAAAGTTAATTGGTGGGAAGACCGAAGGAGGTATTGCAAAAGAGATTAAAGCAGAAGAAAGACCAGCAGCTAGAACTGGTCAAGCAGTGCATCCTTTAAGAGAGAAAAATGTATTTGGGACCCCTGAACCTGCATCGGGAATGAATATAGCCGGATCCAGAGATAGAGCGACTCAGAACACAGGACCTTTGTATACTGGTGAATCGTCGTTTTCTACGCTTATGAAAGACGAAACACACGTTGATTTTAACGAAATTATGCAAAAATTAGAAGCCATAAAAATACCTGATGGATTTGAAAGAGAATTAATAATTATCGGGAATCACGCATACTCAGTAGTTGAAAGAGTTCAAACGTTTTTGGGCGAAAAACAAGTATCAAAAGAAATTTCAAAGGTTGGAGCCATTCCAGAAGGAGTATTTTTTGCCGAGGATTATTCTCCAAGAATTTTATCAGAGAATGGGAAGATTTTAGCAATAGAATTTCTTAAACATACAAGTGGACCTATGGACGCTAAAGTAGAGTACAAATCTAAGAAAGAGATTTTAAAAAACCAGATTAAATCTCAGCTCGAAGGCAAATAAAACTTTTCTTTAGTTATATTCTTTTATTTCATTTTTTAATGAGTTTTAATTAAACTTTAAAACAATTTAACCTATTAATTGAATAATATAAATTTTTAAGTTCGAAACTTCTATTTTATATTAATTAAAGAATAATAAAAAGATCAATTAAAAGCCAGAGATTATTGAAATGAGCGATTTAAGCCAAGATCAAGCACATAGCCTATCGAAATTTCTTGGTAATATTACCGAGCACACTGAATTAGAAGCCCTTGCCTTAGTAACCCGTGATGGTTTACGCCTTGCTTTTTCTTGCATCCCGGATTATGATGTGGACCCCGATTTATTTTCAAGTTTAAGTGCTGTAGTAATGCAAAGTGGTTATGATGCGATACAATCATTAGGGTTTGAGAATATGTTAGAAGTGGTTTTAAGAGGAGAAAAGTCGTTTATAATTTTAAGTGGAGCAGGTAGGTTTTTCCTCATGGGAGGAAGCAGAAAAATTGAAGATTTGGGGAAGATCGTAACTGTGTTCCGCTATTACGCGGGAGAAATTTCAAAAAGATATCCTTAAACATATCATTTTATTATTAAAAAATTTGTAATAAGAAGATATTATGCGAATTTTTTAATAGATAAACTCTGACATATATTTATATACTTAAAAAAAAATTATTGATGGTCATGTCTGAAATTAAGATTTTTGTTGATATTAGCGAAAGTACCACCGGAAAAGTGGTTATTTGTCAAGATAATGCAACTAAATTAGGAATTAAAAATGGAACTTCAGTTGAAATTGAAAATCCCGATAATAGCAAAAAGACAACAGCGGTTATCGAAATTTCAAATATGGTATTAGATTTTGCGGGGCAAGTTTCAAAAAACATTGTAGATGCACTCGAGTTTACTGGAGTTGAGTTAATTATCCGACCAATGAGTAGTACGGGTTTAATTACTCCTAAATTACATATTCCGAAGGTTCCAGTTCTAAAACCAGTAGTATCTCCCCCTCCAACCTCTAAACCAGGGTTAACTCCATTACCAACGAGACCGACTCAATTGATTCCTTCTAGACCTACGCCTCAACCGACTGCTGCACCAATTCCTCAATCTCCACCACCGTCAGATTCTCAACCTGTTGTGGGTCACATACCAATTCCAACTCAACAACCAACCCCTACACCACCACCTCAACCTGTTGTGGGTCACATACCACTTCCAACTCAACAACCAGCCCCTACACCACCACCTCAACCGACTTTAGCACCATCACCCCAATTAACCCCGACGCCAACCCTCCCGTCACCAACACCTATACCACAAGTTCCACCACCTCAGATACCTCAGCCTATCCCAAGTCGAGCCCCACTCCCTACTCCTGGACAAGAATTTGGTGTAACTACCGCTCCTGTTGATCCTTACTCTAATAGAATTGATGTTAATATATTAAGAAGCCAAAAAAATGGTATTGTATTAACTCCAACTGTAGATAATTCTATTGAAGGTGGGAGAGTTCAGCTTAGTAGTACAGTTGTCCAACAATTAGGTCTTGGGCAAAGTATGTTAATAGCATGGGAAGATCCACTTACCCGCGTTATGGGTTCTGCCCGGATTGATCAGGGAATGATCGGTCCTACGGAAATTAGAATGAGTAGAGATACTAAAGAAGACACAAATATTCAATCCCAACAGATTGTAGTGTATTCCACCGAACCTCCCGTTCAAAGAGCGTCTCAAATTATGTTAGAAGTACAATCACAACCGAATTTAATGGGATACACGCTTGTAAGCCCTAGAACGCAGCACACTCTTTCACTTGTACAAGATAACGTACTTGCCTTTGAGGACGAGCTTACAGGGGCAATTGGAGCTGGGAAAGTAGAAATACTAGAATCTGTACCAGACAACACCATCATTATCGATAGTGAAATTCTGGAAGCTTCTGGAATAGGAAGCTTTGACATTAAAGTGTCCAAAAATGTTCGACCAATAATACCATTACAAAACATCTCACTTGGAATTTCGCCAATCTCGGGTGAAAATGTGTGGGAGATTATTAGCACCGCCCGGCAGAATGTTGACTCACTAAAAGGTTGGTTAGCTAATTACATAATCTTTAAAGGAATAAAATTAAGATGGAACGCTGTAAATATAGCGTGCTCAATTCTTGCAACTACTCCAGACCTAACAGGCGACATATTAGCACAAGTTAATGAAAATACCGCAATAAATTTGAGTCCTACAGGCTTAGTTCCATTCAATGCAATATTAATCATTGACATTAGCCGGTCCATGATGGCCCGTGATGTACTTATCCGAAATATTGCCCCCGCAATTGAGGGGATTAAAGCAGCAATGGAATCGCGAGAGATTCAAGAATTTTTAAAACATTTCAAAGAAGGCGTTAATGTCCCTAGGAGAATTTCTGCAGCTTTCGCAGCAGTTCTTTTCTTAAGTGAGAAAGTTGGACGCGGTTTTGGCGAAAAAGTGTCAATAATTCGCTTTGCAGATGAAGCACAATTGCTCCCCTTCGGAAATAGTTTTTATATGGACTCGGCAAGCGGAAAGAAAGGAGTTTTAGAGGATGCGGCAAGGATGGTAGTAGATCGTATAGGAAATGCGTACGGACAAAGTACAAATATGTCGAGCGCAATGGTAAAAGCTCACCAAGTTTTAACCGAATTCGATAAAATGAGTCTAGGTAATCCGCAGCCTACTATGATCGTGTTGTTAACCGATGGGGTACCTACAGACCCTGAAAGATTCCTAAAATCAATAAAGGTATTCACCGAGATGCCCAATGTTATATTATATATCGTCGGTTTAGGGAACCCAGATCGGGAGTTGATGACTCGTGCGTCCCATTTATGTGGTGGTGAATATTTCGAACCAGCAGATGCGGGAGAATTATTAATTTGGTACTCAAAACGTGCTCGAGATCTAACCATAAAGATGAAAGCCCATAAAGAGTAATTTAAAAGAAAGAAATTATTTTAATTTTTTTTAGGATTATATCATAAAAGTCTAATTAAATAGTCTTTCCAAACGAATCTGAGATGAATGATATTACTAAAAAAATTCCTATTTTATTTTAAATTCCTTTTTCTCTTTATTCACTTTCTATAAAATTTTTATACTTATAATTTAATATTAACTATAAGAAAAATACATAATTTGTGTCAAGCCAATGAAAGAAGTTAAAATTCTTACAATAGACGAACGTGGTAGAATAGTTATTCCACAAATCGTAAGAAAGTCCTTAGGAATTACCACTAATTCCCAATTAATGATGGTTAGCGACTCTGAAGCTAAAGAAATAAAAATATCTCCAATTGGTTTACGAGATGAGAGTAATCTTATCAAATTAAGAATTACTATGGGAGATACACCTGGAGCGTTAGCAAAATTAGCAACCACTTTTGGAGATTTAAAACTAAGTATGATGTATAGCGAAGCCGTTATCGTTGAAAAAAACAAAACGGCTGTGTGGACGGTAATTTCCGAAAGTCCAAGTTTTCCTTCAGAAGAACTCGAAAAAATTTTACTAGAAAAAGGACAAGCAGTTAAAGTAGAATTTCTATCTTTGGAATAATATATATCTCAGAATTGTAAAGTTGATGTTTAAGTCTTATGGCTAAAAAAAAGAAGAAAGAAAAAAAAATAGAAGAAAAAGTTCCTATCTACACTTTAGATAACATCTTGAAAACGTCGAAAAAGACAGAATCAACCTTGCAAGGATTACTTAAAGCCTTCAGTGAAGATGAAGGTTTTATTTCTCCAAAAGAAGAAGAAGAAAAAATTTCGCCTCAGCTTTCTTATGAAGTCAAGAAGAAAATAGCAGAAGATTACATGATAGAAGAAGTTCCGCTTACCGAGAGAAAGCCTCTCCAAAAAAGAGAGCCTGTTCCAAAAGATTCTGAAGAAAAAGAAGAAATGACAGTGGAGATTCCTACTCCTGCCCCCAGTACCATTGAAACCCCCTCTTTCTCTAAGAAAGACGATATTTACGTTAAATTAGCTGATTTTTTTGAAGAAGTATTTAAAGGTTATGTAGATCGTTATAACCAATGGGAGAATTCTATATCTTCTATCCTTTCAATACTTAGAAAGATGAGGAAGATAACAAAGAAAAACACCGAAGACTTATCTACGACGATAAATAACTCATACGATAAAATTCGATACAATTTGGAACAATTTAAGATAAAACGCGAGGAAGTTGAAAAGATTGCAGGCGTAGACATTGAATCTATGTCCAGTGAATTTAAAATGGTTTTAGGGTTATTAGAATTGCAAGTGAAGGAATATCAATTAAAAAAATTATCGGATGAATTCATCCATCAACAATAAAGGTTTTACTCAAGATTATTTTAATATTAAACAATTAAAAAAAATATGTCAGATACCGATAACGATCAATTACTCCCATTAATTCTAGATATAGGTTGCAATAATTTTAGGATGGGATGGGCTGGAGACGATTTTCCGGACATTATTGCTCCAAGCGTATATGTCGATATTTCTGATTACTTATTCAAATCAGATGTGATTAATGGATTAGAAGATATTTTTTTAGATACGAATAATCAAGCCCATTTAGTAGGACATGATGCCTTAAAATATAAGAGCATCTTAAAAATACACGAATTTAGAAAAGAAAACAATTATAACATTCTTCTAAAGTTTTTTTATCATTACTATCAACAATTAAATATATCAGAAGAGTTGCGGTTTAAACAACCAATAATCATTATTACTCCATTTTACAAATCAGAGTTAGAAAAAACCAAGCTTCAAGAAATTTACTTCAACTTGTTGAAATTCCCTTATCTTCTATTTTTATCGGAGAGCCAGGCAATTTTATCCACTTTACAGAAATCTAGTGGCGTAATCGTTAATATTGGGGAATCTAATACGTATATCTCTACAATCTTTCATGGATTTACCAACATAATGGCGCGTGATATGTTTCCAATTACCGGAAAAGATTTAACTAGCTATCTTCTTAATTTAATTTTAAGCAAAATCGGCGCTAGAAAAAACATTTATCTTGATAAGGAAATCGCAAAAGAGATTAAAGAACGATTGTCTTTATGTATATTAGATCCTACTGGAGAAAAAAAAAGAGTAAAAGAAGGATTAACCAAATACGATCGGATAGTAGATTTACCAGATGGTACTAAGCTAAAATTAAACTCAGAACGGTTTTTACTATCAGAACCTTTATTTGATCCGAAGATCATTCATGTTGATTATATTGGTCTAGCTGAGGCTATTTCTAAAGTAATAAAGACATGGGATAGAGAAAACTGGGAAGAACTTCTTTCAAATGTTATCCTCTCGGGGGGAAGTAGCTTAATACCTGGTTTGAGTGAAAGATTAACAGTAGAATTACAGAAACACTTCTCGGAAAAGCTAAAAAATAAAATCAAAGTAGTGGCAGCCTCAGGAAGGGAAAATATGGGCTGGATAGGGGCTTCAGTTCTTTATTCGAAAGATCAATTAAAAAAAGGATGGTTAAATAACCCTAATCTTCAAGATTCTAATCAAAAACAAAATGATCAAACGAGCTCTCAAAATATTAAATAAAATAATTAGCCTAAATGGTTTCAATGTCTATTAACTTAAAATTAAAATCAAATTTCTTAAAAGATTTTCAACAAAGAATAATACAAGGAAGAAGATTGTTGCAATCAGCTAATCATTTATGGGCTGATCGCTTATTAACTGATTTGTATTTTGAGATAGAAAAAACAGATTGGCTCGATATCCAGAAAAAACACCAATTAACCATGATAATATCAAATTCTTGGTGGATATACATCAATTCCTTGACGCGTAAAACTGACGAGGGGACCGAAGTAGATGTTATTAGATACATAGACGCTTACAAAAGATTTTTCTCGTTTTTATCAAAATTAGACGATTTCTATCTTTTCAATAATTTTGTCACCAACTTATTGAAATCGTTTATTACAATGGACGAATTATCTCAAATGGGTATAACTAAATTCATAAACTCTTTCTGTGTTAAAGTGACTGAAAGGAAGGAATATATTAAACTGATTGAATTACAAATAATTTTAATGTATTTAAGAAAATCTGTTATCCCACAGGAATATTTTCATTTAAGTATGGAAGTTTTAGGCAGAACAATATTTAAACTAGAACCTGGGAAAAGGGCTTTGTTTCTTTATATTTTTATAGAAAATGTTAATATGGATTATCACCTCATAGATAATTCCGAAGATTTCGTGAAATATATGAAGAATATATTAGTAAATCGGATTCCAGGATATTTAAAAAATGAATTTAGTAATTTAAGCAAAATCTCTATAAATAATAGAAATTTTAATACTATTTTAGTAGAGTTAGAGGAATTAATCTACTATTTAAACGATATTGGAGAATACACTTGGATAATCATTATCATTAAAAATCTATTTTCCAAAATTCGCGAATTTCAATCGTACGGTGACGCAGTTACATATATTAGGAAATTCATAAGTTTCGCAATTTCAAGGAATAGGTTTGAAATAGCTTTTGATATCTATGATTTCTTAGAAGATCTGTTTATGTACCAAACGGACCTTGGATACGATAATATTTTAATTGAATTATGGGTTGAGGCTTCCAAAAAATTCGTAGAAATGAAAGAGAAAAAATATCTATTACAATCTCTTGAAAAATTAAACACTCATCTGAAAATACCTCAAAATAACGCCCAATTATATCATTATTTTTACACTTGTAATTTCTTATGGAAATTTAAGTCAATTTTTTTCTCATTAGAGCAGAGAGATTTCTGGAGAATGATGTTCTATCGTGTTTTATATGAGGAAAAGGATTTCAATCTCGCTCAAAAAATATTACCGTACCTAGAAAAAAATTTGAGAGCGTTGATTACCGATCCGCTTCTACTGTATAACGAAACAGAATCATTTAAGAGAGATATTTATTCTTTTGGAGAAGATGATCTTTTTTTTATGGGATTTGAAGAAGGATTTATAATAAAACAAATGATATTTAGGATAAATACTGAAGGGTCAATATCTATTCGAATGATTTCTAAAGAAAATAATATAGTTGAAGGGAAAATTCTTGACGAATATTGGAATGATGCTCATATTCTTGACATTTACAACGATATCTTCTCTGATAACCTAGAGAAAAAGTACAACTTTACATTAAAAGAATTTGGTCGATTGTTATATGTTTTTCTTCCTAATAAAATAAGAACTTTTTTTAAACAATTTGAGATAAAGGCTTTAAATTTTACCCCAGAAATTTATTTTATTTTAGATGATATGACCATCCCATTCGATTTAATTTACGATAAAAGCTTTTTCTTATTAAAATATTCCATTAGTTACATAATTGGAGAGCCTCCATTAGGGGGTATAACTTTTGGTCGTGATGTTGAAGAAAATAAAGAAGGTTTAAAGGTCCAGAAAAAATTTGATGTACTTATAATAGAAAGCATTAATAATTCAAAGCCAGTTAGATGGAATGAAAAGCTTAAATCTAAAGAGCTAATATTTCCTTTTGAAGCTGGAATAAATGAATTTAATTACATTACAGAATTCTTTAATAATCGAGAAGAAATAAGCCAAATAACCGTTTTAGCAGGACCTAACTCGACTCGAGAAAACATTTTATCACATATCGCTGGCGGAGCGAACCATATAATCCATTTTGTAGGAAATATCTTTTACTCCAAATGGAATCCCCGTGATAGTTTTTTTCTGACTAACGACAACGAAATCGTTACATTTAACGATATCAACAATTCAATGCAAGGGAGTAAATCTAATATGAAACCTTTCTTATTTTTCAACTCTCAAATATATGATGTTGAAGGACAGAAGTTAAAAAATGCTTCAAGAACTTTCGGAGAAATTGTAGAACATTTTGATTACGATAAAATCATAGGCATTATATCGAGAAATTATCCTATTTTTGACGATGAAACCAAAGAAATAATCGCTAATTTTTACGTTAATTTATTCAGTTATCGGAGCCAAGGAGTTTCGCTCTTAAAAGCTCGCCAAGCATGTATGGCAAATAAAATGACTAAACTCGTAGAACAAAACTTTAAAGACTTATCCGCTGAGGATAGAACTAAACACATCGATTTAAAAGGTTCTTTAGCAATATCAAGTTATATGCTTTTTGGAAAGCCGTGGAAAAAATTAAGTTAAAGTATTATATTAAATTATTCATATTAAAAATTAAAATTATAAAAAATTAGTTGATAGATTTGTCTGATAGAATTATTGAACTCCGGGTTGATAACGACCGTCTCAGAAGAGAAGTTCAAAACTTAGAGAGTAAGGTTTTATCGCTAGTAGGAATGATAAATTTGGAATCTTCAGGGGGCCCTAAAGGCAAGAATATACTTAACGAGCGTTTAATTAGTCTAATTACTTCAACAAAACAACAATTAAATATTGTCTCGCCTAAAATCGATAGATTCTACGCTAATGAGGTAAAGAAGTTAACTCAGAAAGGAATTCCAATTTTAATAATTACTAACGATAGAGGAAGCATTCCAAAAGCTTTTCAAGAAGTATACGATGACTTAAAAGTAACCTCTGGAGTAAGTATTATTAACAATCCTAATGTCAGGTATTTGTTAGTTTTCAATTCTGAAGAAGCTATTTATTCGGGCGGTTCTTTAGTTAAGGAAGAACTTGAAAAATCGGTTTTGATTATTACTATAATTAAGGAAGCTGCTAAGTTGAGAAAAATAGCAGAAATTTTTAGCTTAATGCTCCCGTCATTTATGCGTGGTAAGTAAGTAAAGTAATCTAAGGAAATATTAATCTTTAAGTCATAAATGTGTAAAAAATAGTAAGAGATGACAGGAAACACAGTAGGTAAAAAAATACGAAAGAATGAAAAAATTGAAGCTCTTTTTTTAGAGCCAAAGATAGATGATAAGTCTAATTCTGAAGATATATTTGATTGGGATTTTATACTTGATAGAGAATGGTTGAGAACGAAAAAGTAATTGATTCAAAAATAGAAGTTGCCAAGTTCTGAGCAAAATATTGCTCGTCTAATCGAATCTTTAAAAGGCGTTTGTCGTTGTGGGCTTCCATGAACTCAAAACAGTCTTTAATCGCTTCTCGTAGCGTGTTTCTAAGAGGGGCGACGCGACACGACCTTCCAACGAACTCTCCTAAAGACGCTTGGTATCCGTTCTTGTGCCTGTAGTAGATTTGGTCTAAAAAAAAATCTAAAAAAAGCGAAAAAATCTTGGCTGTTAGCAATATCTTTAAAATCCTTGTATTGTCGTAATTTTTGGTTGGTTCTGCTTTTGCCATAATTTAATACCCTCTGGTTTTTTTTACAGACTTTCTTTGATCTTGCCACAAAATACCTTCGTTTTGCTCGATCTCTTCGATAGTGGTAGGTTTTAGCCGATCAAATAGGTAGAGGTGATATCCCTTCCTCACTTTGTCCTTTAACTTGTCGAGGAACTCTTCTTTGTTCAAAAGCCTTAATTCGATGCCTGCGGTCAATATTTCGTCGAGTTTCTGGTTTATCATCTTGTCTTTATGGGTTTTAGGTAGGTTGATTGCGTAATCCAACATTTTTACCTCGAATTCTTCGAAAGGGTTGCCCTTAGGGGCGAGAATCTGGTTAAACTCTTTCGCTTTTTCGGTGCGAGGGTCTTTAATTAAATAGTTCTCGAACTCTTGGTATTGCTCCAAATACTCCCAATCGACTTCGATCTTAGGGGCGTTGCTCGGATTTCGGTGGCATTTCTGCAAGTGTCTTATTATGTCCACGACTTTCCCCTTACAAAACTCGCATCTTACTCTCTCTCCCTTAGCGCCCACTATGAATTTCTTGGAGTCTAAGGTCTTCTGGCTTACTACTTTTCTTATCGTTTGAGCTTTTTCTACCATAGTTGTTTCCTCATTTAACGTTTTGGTTTTCAAGAGTTTCGTATATTTTTTTTGCGATTTGAACTATTTCTTTGTATTCTTTTTTTGGTTCTTCGTTCTCTAAACGGTAACTACATCCTTCGTAAAAATCGTGAATCGTTTCAAAAATATTGCTTAATTTCTCTAAATCTTCTTCAAAATCCGTGTCGTATTCTACTTCAAAACTAGCTATAAAATCAAGAAAAAGAGATTTTACTTCTTCGTATTTTTCTCCATAACATTTTAAGCTCTAAATCTTCTTCAAAATCCGTGTCGTATTCTACTTATAAAGCAGACTGACGTTAATCCGGGTCAACCAAGTATCGCAGATTACCTATAACTTTAAATACTTGTTTTTTGTTATTATAATGGAGGAATAAAATTTATGGTAGATTGGCTTTACTTCGTTCATTCAAATAGCGAATATCACGATTTAATGTCCTTTTTGTTGGATGGGAAAGATTTTAGCGGAATCAGTTATTATGTTTTTAGCGAAGTTGTGGAGAGTGAAGATGGTAGGGCGTTCCATACGTCGAGCGGTTATTTGCTGGCGGTAAATTTTCTTTCTCACGCCACGAATCTCGAAGCGAAGTTAGAAAGAGTTGGTTTAGATTCAAAATCCTTGGTTGATTTATATAAAATTGTTTGCGAAGATGACGATAATCCCCTAACAAGAGTTCTTACAATTACAGAAGGCTCCGAATTTTTTATCTTTGATAAGAAGCTTGAGAAATTTGTTGTCGACAAGCATTTTAGATTTAGCGATGGTTCTGCATTATCAATTCCTCTGATATGTCGTAAGCACCGCCTTTAAAACATGAAGAATTCAGAATGCTCTTTAACAAAAAAATGGTCCAAGAATATTTTATTATTCTAATGCCAGCATTTTTATTGGTTCCATGCAAAGATAAAGAATGGTTGAGTACGAAAAAGTAATTGATTCGAAAAAGATTTTGAATTTCTTTGGAATAAATTCGGTTTTTTATAACGAGATCACTAATTTTCTTGAAAAACAAGCGAAATTAGACGAATTAGAGTTCCAAAAGAAATATCGACTTTGGAAATCGATTTTTAAACGCATTTATGGAAATGATATTGATCATTCTCTTTTTCTAAAACATTCCTACTTCGCACTAATTCTAAAGCTTTTAATAGTGAGAAAATTAAACGCTCAAGGAGAGGAAAGCCTCAAAGATATTTATCAGAATCATAACTTAAGCGAATTAGAATATTTTTTTTGTCCAGATCTCAAAAAAGATGTTATTAACCAGATACACGTATTATTAAAAGATTCTCGTTTTGCTTATCACGATCTCTTCCAAAAATTGTATCAGCAAGTTTTTTTTATCATAACAAGGCATAAATTAGGAGAATTCTATACTCCACCTGAACTCGCTAAAAAAATGATTGACGATTTTTACGAAATGGGTGTAAAGACTTTAGATCCTTCCTGCGGTTCTGGTAGTTTTTTAATAGAGATCATTATCAAAATCCTCAATTCTAACGTTAAAAAAAATGAAAAATTTGATGCGATTGAAAATATTTACGGCTTTGATATTAACCTATTAGCAACCTTGACGGCTAAGGCAAATATATTATTGCTACTTTTCGATTATTACAAAGCAGAAAATTATAAACTTCCCAAAATAAATATTTTTCTAATAGACGCTCTTTTTCCCGACCAGAACAAAAAAAACCTTAAGATTCGTTTATCGGAGCTTTATCATTCGTTTGACTTAATTATTGGAAACCCTCCGTGGTTAACTTACAAAGACATTGTCAATAAGGAGTACCAAATAAAGATTAGAACGCTATCTGAAACGTTAGGAATTAAGCCCCAAAGTCAATACATCACCCACATTGAACTAGCAGCAGTTTTTTTTTACGCGATCCCTATAGCATTCTTAAAAATTGGAGGAAGTATATTCTTTGTTCTTACTAAGAGCATTTTAAACGGAGATCATTGCTATAAGTTCCGCGCGTTTTCAGTTTTTAATAAGATTGAAATATGGGATTTTCCTAACAATTATTTCTTTAACGTAGAGCATATCTGTCTAAAAGCAAAATATATCGGAAGAAGTTCGGAAATTCCAATTTCCGAAAAATATCCAATTAAGACTAAAATTTACGATAGCGCTCTTGAAATTCAACGAGCAACAACTTACTCTAGCTTAGCATTCGACGAGAAGGGAGCAAAAATTATTTTACCCGAACAAGATCTAAATTTCTTAAATACGCTTTCAGAAAGTCAATACAGACGTAAATTCCTTCAAGGGGCGACTTTGGTACCTCGAGCGCTTGTCTTTTTTAAAATAGACGGGGAAAATGAAAAATATCTACAAATCTCTTCCGATCCTGAAGTTAAATTACGCGCTAAGAAAAATTGGAGGTATTCTTTTCAAAATAAAAAAATTGAAAACAAATTCAATTTTAAGGCTTTTTTAAACAAAGATCTAATACCATTCGGTATAAAGCGATTTAAACGCGTATTTTTGCCAATTAACGAAAATTTTGAATTTGACGAGACCTTCCTTAAAAATAATCCAAGAGCTTTAGAGTTTTACAATGAGCTTAATAAATTTTATAGAGAAAACAAGGTAGAAACGAGCGAAATCGATAATCTTTTCTCAAACTTGAATTATTGGAATAAATTAACCAAACAAATTAATAACAAACAATATATCGTCGTATACAACGCAAGTGGTTCCCGTCTGAAATCGGCAGTTATCGATAACGAAGAAAAGGAAATAATAATTTGTTCAGAAAATTACTACTATTCCACCGATTCACAAAACGAGGCGCATTATCTATCGGCAATTTTCAACTCTCTAATACTTTCGAAAAACATTAAGCTCATAAAATCGAGTAGGCACATTCATAAAAGACCTTTCTCTTTTCCAATTCCATTATACGACGAACAGAATGAACTCCACATAAAATTGGCAAAAAAAAGCCAGAAATATCATACCGTAGTACAAGATTTAGTATTCAACAACCCAAAAATAACTCCTGAGAAGGTTAGAACCTTTATCTATCAAAAGCTAATGAAACTGGATAATTTGACCAAAGAAGTTGTTTTTAAGAGTTAATTGTAAATTAAATTAAATCTATATACCATTTTTATCAAAAATTAGAATTTTAGTAAAGTTTATCTTTCACAAATAATTTAAATACTTGATTTAGAGTGAGAAAAGAAAGATTTTTTTAGTGAACAAATAAATTGAACTTTACAGAATTAGGAATTAACGAACATAACGCTAACGCGTTAAAAAAAGTTAACATAAATAAACCCACGCCTGTCCAACTAAAAGCTATACCTCTAATCTTAAAGGGCCAAAACATAATGGCTCAAGCGAGAACAGGTAGTGGCAAAACTTTAGCTTTTATACTTCCAATAATAGAAAACCTTAAATTTACGCGTAATGAAGCTTTAATCTTGGTCCCGACGAGGGAGTTAGCAAATCAAATATACGAAGTAGTTAGAGATTTGGGAGATTCAAGAGTAAAAGCATTTCCGATTTATGGCGGAGTTTCTATAAATAATCAAATAAATAAACTAGAAAACGGCATAAATATTATCATTGGAACTCCAGGAAGAATTATTGATTTGTACAAAAGAAGAAATTTAAGATTAAATGAAATTAGGTTTGTTGTCGTTGATGAAGCTGATAGAATGTTTGATATGGGTTTCACTCCAGATGTGAAATACATTTTAAATCAAATTCATTCGGATTACCAATTCATGCTATTCTCTGCAACTTTTGACAATAGAATCAGAGAATTAGTGAAACAATATTCGAAAAATAGTTTCGAATTTTTAAACTTAAGCAGAGATAATTTGACTGTTGGAAACACAAAACAGTTCTATTATCTGATTGACAGATATGGAGATAAACTAAAAACTTTCCTTAAAATACTGAGGAGAGAAAAACCAGATCACCTTCTAGTCTTCGTGAACACGAAAAGAACTGCGTCTTGGTTGAGCAAGAGGTTAAAGTCGTTAGATAATTTCATATATAATGTGGATCTTATTTCTGGAGACTTGTCTCAACATCAAAGAGAAAAAATTTTGAAAGCTTTTAAAGCGCATAAGATTAACTTACTCATTGCCACAGATGTTGCAGCTAGAGGTTTGGATATCAATAATATTTCACATGTTTTTAATTACGACATTCCAAAATACCCAGAGAATTATGTCCATCGAATAGGGAGAACTTCTCGCATGAATAAACGCGGAGTTGCAATTACACTCTGTTTAAAAGACGAATACGAATATCTTTGTCACATCGAAGGATTGATCGATAAGGAAATTAAGGAAAAAACCATTTTTTCTCAACAAAATACTCAATATCATAACCCCTTTTACTAAAGCTAAACTTGAACTTAATACCTCATTTTTAAAAAAAGGAACTTCAAATATTATTCGTGATATATGGATACTAGAATTAATTACATTCAGTTAGAATTAATTGAATTTTTAATAATAGCAAAGTTTTTGATTTGCGAAATTTAATATATATTAATTATTATTAGTTCTATAATTCTATAAAATCAAACTTGACTTTTTTATTATAATCGAGGTTTTAATCAATGCCAAGTAGACGAGGAGATGGAACGCTAGTTTTTAAGATTTGTTTTTACGGTCCTTCGCTCGGCGGAAAAACTACCGCATTAGAGTGGGTTTACCATCGTGAAGGACTAGCTAGTGGGGACATGCAACAAATTCAGGACCCTACTGGACGAACTCTGTTTTTTGATCGGGTAGTTGCAAGAGTATCTAACGTAGTTTTTCAAGTATATACCGTTGCTGGCCAGCGCAGACATAAATTCCAACGCCAGACCGTTTTGAAGGGCACCGATGCCGTAATATTCACTTTCGATTCCCTAATTGACCAATTTCAAGAAAATATATGGTCTTTAAAAGAACTATTGAAGTTTTACGGTGATAAATTAATTCCCCCAGCCCCATTTGACCCCCCAGAAGTACCTCTGGTAGTGTTAGCCAATAAAAGAGATCTTGAAGACATCGTCGAGATATCAAAAATTAGACAGGTTTTAGATACCGCCAAGATGGACCACACCTTGATTTACGAAACTATCGCTATTACGGGAGTTAACGTAAAAAGAGCATTTGTATATGCCGCCAGACAAGCCGTGCTTAACCACTACAAAAAATTGAGTGGCAAAGCTATGGAAAGCTCATAATCAGACCTTAATTTTAAAATCTTTTAAATCTAATTTTTAATAGTACTTTTAAGCTCTACTCATTCATTTTATCAGCTTTATGTTCTAATCTAATTCTTCGTATTTTGAATATTTTATAAATATATAATTTCTCTTTCAACCTTATCTTTAGAGATTCTAATGAAACCATATGAACTTATCACTGTAAACTTGTTATCGATTGGTGTTGTAGTACCTGGATTAAAAAATAAAACTTTCTTTAATGTTAATTGTATTTCTTCGTTTACTGGGCGATGAGTATGACCGAATATTATGATATCATAATCTGAATTATCTAAATCCAACTTTTTGATTAATCTTTTTATTATCATGTTAGGTCCACCCATTCCATGTAGCATTAAGATCTTATGACTAAGAATCTCCAATTCTATTTTATCGGGTAAAATATTATTTAATTCTTGGTCAAAATCCATGTTACCTCGAACAGCAATAATTTTTTCCTTACCAAATTCATCAACAAGGCGTTTATACACTTTATACTCAGTAAAGTCCCCCAGATGAAATACATAATCTACATTTCTTTTCTTAAAATCTCCTAGCACGATTTCAGGAAAAATGGTAGTCCTATGTGGGATGTGCGTATCGGATAAGACTCCAATCAATAACTCTTTTTTATCAGTTATAATCATGAGAAACACCAAAACTAATGGAAAAATGAAATTATTTATTTTTATTTAATGAAGCCTGCAGCTTTTAAAGCTTTAATATTTTGCACAATAAGCCAATGTATTCCCCCAAGATTTTCTTTGGGAAATATTTTTGAATTGGGGATGATGTGTTCTTGATATTTTTCAGTTACGTAATCACCATCCGGATTTTCATTATACCACTTTATGATTGAATCTTTAGCATTCAAGTATTTGGCTTTAAGACCATTTAAAATTCTCTGAAAATCATCACCACTATACACGCCGAAGTGGGCAAGAGAGATAGATTCCAATTGATCTTTCATTCCTTGAAGTTTATCAAATGAATTCAATAATGATTGTTCATCAAAATGTGGCCCATATAGTGTGGGGAAATAAGTCTCATTTTCAAAGAGATCCATGATCGCATCTCCTATGATGATGTTTTTATGTACCTTATCGTATACGCCAATTGAATCTTGCGTGTGCCCAAAAAATTCGTAAATACTAAGTTCAAACCCATTCAAATCAATAGTATCATTTTCTTTCAAGGGAGTTATGTTTTCTATAGGTTCTACTATAAACTCAAAATATTTGTTCATTTCCTCAGGATCTTTTAAAATGCCAAGAGCATTTTTATGTGCCAATATTTCAACTTCTTCTCCCTCCATTTGTTTTAAGATTCGAGGGAGTGCTTGAATATGATCCCAATGCGCGTGAGTAAGTAAGATCTTATGGATTGGGAAAAGTCCTAAGGCTTTAAGCTTTTTGACGATCTTTCTTGCAGCCAACGTTTCTCCAACATCAATTAACATCCGCATTCCATCATTTTCTAAAAGATACAACGAAAAAGTCCCCTTTAGCTTCATGAATTCTGCATCTATCAAGTATGAATTTTCATTAAACTTACCTTCTTTGTTAAAATGACCCATAATAAAATCCTTTATCTAAAATTAAGTTTCTTTAAGATGAATTAGATGTCTTGATATAAAAACATTGATGAATTGAACTAAAGAGATCTTTTTTCTATTCTTCTTGAGAGTCGTGCTTTCTCATTCTAAATTTAACGACTTTAAGCCCAAAGTTAACGATTTCTTCTACGGTGTTCCATCGTCCTTCGTCAAGTTTTTCTTTTATCCAATAAAATAGATCTTGTTCAATGGGAATAGCCGTGTATATGGGTTGCGATAACTGTGTTTCTTGAGAATGAGCTTTATTCATAAGCCAAGAGATTACATTAGAAATTAATTTAAAGTTGTCAGCAGCGTGAATACCGTATGAATCGTGGAAGCCAGAAAAAAGAGACAAGTTCCCTATGGCTACAATTTTTCCCATACTATGATGTCCGATTGCTATTATTGGTAAACTTTTAACAGGTTCATCAACCCATTCTTCTCCATCAAAATATTTGTGCCAAGCAGATTCTTCAGATGAAAACGCGACCGCGTTAACATCGATATCCTCATTTTCAACTGATTTATCAATTTCTAAAGTACAACCCACAGAATGAATAATTTGAGTAATATCTCGAGTTATAAAGTGTTTTTTGAATTCTTTAATTATCGGACGCGAATTATCTTTCGAGAAATTTTCGTTATCAAATAACTGATCGTGGTTGAATTTAATTCCAAAATGTTTTGTTAACTCGGATAAATTATTTTTGTTCTCGTAGTCTCCTCCTTTATCGTTTATAATTAGAAGCGACCCTCCATCATTAACGTACTTCAATAAATCCTCAATTTCTTCCGAGGTTAGATAAGATTCAGCAACCGGAACACCTATAATAAATACATTATAAGCAGATAATTTTTCGTAAGTAATTCCCGCTTCAATTTTTCCCAATTTTAAATCCGAATTAAATAGAAATTCAATAAAATCAGTGAATCCGGGGTCCTCTATTATTAGCTTATTTTTATGAGAATAATCAAAACCTATATTATATTCAGTACTCATGAAATTGCATTCCTTAAATTTGATATTAAATTAATACATGATATTATTTTATTAAGATTAAAAATTTATTTCTATCTATGATAAAAAAAAATTATAGGGAAGTAGAAAACAAAGAAGCGACTTTAACCGATGGCACTCCAGTTAAAAACGTCTACGTAAGATGGGTAATTAACAAAGAAGATGATGGAGCTCAAAACTTCGCTATGAGGCGATTTGAGATTAGACCAGATACCAAAGTACACCTTCACAATCACCCCCAAGACCACGAAATCTACATTCTAAGCGGAAAAGGAAGGTTTTACGACGATTCTGGTAAGGATGAAGTAGTTGGGAGCGGAGATGTGTTGTATATCCCTCCATTTGAGAATCATGGAATAGATAATCTTAGTGAAGAAGATTTAGTCTTCATATGCCTTATTCCATATCTAAAAAAATAGACAAAAAAAGATAGTTAATCTTTTCATTTTTCTTCCTTATCGTCAATGAATGTTGCGCATTTACCTATTGCAACAACAGAGTCGTCTTCATATAGTTTTATGGCTCTAACTCCTTTTGCTTTTCTATGAGTTATTCTAATTGAATCCACTGGAAGTCTGATTACTTGTCCTTGTTCTGTACCTATCAAGATATCCATTAATTTTCCCATTTTTATAGCAATAACTTTATCATTTTTTTCATGATCTAATGAAATATTTTTTACTCCTTTAGCATTTCTCCCTGTTTTTCGATATTCTTTAAGAAAAGTTCTTTGTCCGTAGCCTTTTTCAGTTAGGGTAAGAATAATATTATCATCAGTTACTAACAAACTATCGATTACATCGTCCCCCTCCCTTAGCGATGCCCCTTTCACGCCCATTGAGGTCCTTCCTAATTCTCTTAGCTCTGATTCGTCAAATCTTACGGCATAACCGAGTTTTGTTGCAATAAAAATATCTTGTAGTTCGTTTGATAATCTTTTTACGCTAATTAATTCGTCATCTGGTCTTATCCGTTGAGCTCGCACACCTGTTTTTTTAAATTTCGAGAATAACCTTAAAGGGACTTTCTTTATAATGCCTTTTTTCGTGGTCATAATGAGCATTTCATTAGTGTCAAAGTTATTAATTGGAATCATTGATGATATGTTTTCCCCCGGTTGTAGGGCGATCAAATTTATAATGGGTTTCCCTCTAGCCGTGCGCGTTTGTAACGGAAGTTCAAAACATTTCATGGAATATACTCTACCTTTGGAAGTAAAAATTAAGATCGTGTCGTGAGTGGAACAAACAAATAAATCGGTTATGAAATCTTCTTCACGAACAGTCATACCTCTTTTTCCGCGTCCGCCTCGCCTTTGAGCGTGGTAATCTTCTACAGAGATTCTTTTAATGTATTGGTTTTTAGTGAAGATTACAATTGTTGGCTCTTTTTTGATTAAATCTTTCCTTTTAAGTTCTCTAATTTTTTCCTCTTCAATAATTTCAATTCTTGTTTTTCTTTTATCGCCGTACTTTAGGTTTAGTTCGGTTAATTCTTGCTTAATTATACTTAAGCGGATTTTTTTATTTTCTAATATCTTTTCTAATTCAGTGATACTTTTTTTCAAAGATTTTTCTTCGTCAACTAGTTTTTGTTGTTCTAAATTTGTTAATCTCGATAAAGGCATACTCAATATCGCTTGAACTTGAATATCACTTAATTTATATGCGATTTTCAATTTATTCTTTGCGTCGTTGGTATCGCTAGCGCTTTTAATAATGTTTACAACATCATCTATATTATTTAATGCGATTAAGAGACCCTCAACTTTATGAAGCCTATCTTTAGCTTTTTTGAGATGAAATTCAGTCCTTCTATAAATAATTTTAAGGCGGTGTTCGATGTATTCTTCGATTAACTCTTTCAAATTAAGAATCTTAGGTTGTCTTCCTTCGTTAATTAATACTAAATTACTAATGTTAAATGTCGTTTGAAGCCTAGTTCTTTTAAATATAATATTTTTCAGTATAACCGGTTGAGCATTTTTAGTTAGTTCTATAACAATTCGCATTCCTTTTCTGTCAGATTCGTCTCTTAAATCTCGAACATCTTTAAGTACTCCATCTTTTATAAGTTTGGCAATCGATTCGATTAGGGTAGTTTTATTCACTAAATAAGGAATTTCAGAAATAATTAATCGATTTTTATTTCCTTTTGTTTCGACATCAACAGTTCCCCTTAGAGTTATATTGCCCATTCCAGTTGTATAAGCATTGTAAATACCATTCGTATCAATAATGCTTCCTCCTGTTGGAAAGTCTGGTCCTTTTATAATTTCCATAAGTTCCTCAGTAGATATCACAGGATCGTCAACTGTTGCAATAATCCCCTGACAAATTTCTGTCAGGTTATGAGGAGGCATAGATGTAGCCATCCCAACTGCTATTCCTTTTGTTCCGTTGATTAGCATATTTGGTAGCTTAGCGGGTAAAAAAGCAGGTTCTTTTAAACTATCATCAAAATTCGGGACAAAATCCACTGTTTCATTGTCTATATCTTCGATTAGTTCATTAGATATTTGTCCTAATCGTGCTTCTGTATATCTCATAGCAGCCGGAGGATCTCCATCGATCGAGCCGAAATTTCCCTGTGGATCGATTAATGGATATCTTAACGAAAAGTCTTGTGCCATACGAACTAATGTATTATACAACGCAGCATCTCCATGAGGATGATACTTTCCCATAGCCTCGCCCACAATCCTCGCGGATTTCACGTGTGCGTGATTGTAAAAATAATTGTTATCGGCCATAGCGTAAATTATTCTACGATGTACTGGTTTTAATCCATCTCTCACGTCGGGAATCGCGCGCCCAACGACAACGGACATGGCGTAATCTATGTAACTACTTTTCATTTCCTCTTTTAATTCGATCTCTATAATATTCTCTGAAGTCATTTTTAATACCAAATCTATTTATTATTTAATAATATTTAATAAAAAGATAAACTACACATCAAATATCATACATCTAAAACATTTGCTTGATCAAAATTGGCTATAATAAATTTCTTACGTGATTTTACTTCTTTGCCCATTAGTTTCGTAAAGATCAAATCATTCTCAATGTAATCTTCGTACAATACCTTCTTTAACGTTCGAGTCTCCTTATTCATTGTCGTATCGTAAAGTTCTTCGGGGTTCATCTCCCCTAATCCCTTATACCTCTGAATTTTTACCGTATCTACATTTTTCAGCTTGTATTTTAATTTAATATTTTTTAGTGCTTCTTCTTTATCTTTATCCGTAAAAACATAATGCTTTGATTTTTTATAAGATACTTTGTAGAGAGGAGGCATAGCCATATATAGGTATCCACCGTCTATTAATGGTCGCATGTATCTGAAAAAAAACGTGAGCAGTAATGTTTCAATATGTTTTCCGTCGATATCAGAATCGCACATTATGATCGTTTTATGGTACCTTAACTTATTTAGGTCGATACCGTGTTCAGTTTCCTCGGGCCCCCCGTTCTCCCCCGTCTCTTCAGGTGCTCCATTCTCACTTTCAGATCCATTTATTTCGTTAAATTCCTGAATTCCAACACCTAGTGCTTTTATAATCGCCAGAATTTCGTTATTTTGTAATATTTTGTCCATTCGAGCTTTTTCTACATTCAATATTTTTCCTCTAAGAGGTAGTATTGCTTGATAACCCCTATCTCTTCCCTGTTTTGCTGAGCCACCAGCTGAGTCTCCCTCAACAATAAATATTTCGCATTCTTTTGGATTATTAGAAGAACAATCAGCTAGTTTTCCGGGCATTCTTGCGCCATCCAATACAGATTTTCTACGGATTAACGACCTTGCTTTTTGGGCGGCTTCCCGTGCTATTTTCGCGTTAATCGTTTTCAACACGAGTTTTTTGGCTATTTGAGGCTGTTCTTCTAAGTACTGAGTTAATTTTTCTGTAACTATTTGGCTAACAATTTGTCTAACTTCGGGATTTCCTAATTTGATTTTTGTCTGACTCTCAAATTGAGGGTCTGGTAATTTAACTGAAAGTACAGCAGATAAACCCTCTCTGGTATCCGTCCCACTTAGGACGTGTTCTTTATACTTTTTTTCCATAAAATTTTCAATATATGAATTAAAAGTCCTAGTGAGTGCGGATTTAAAACCTGTAAGATGGACGCCACCTTCCACAGTATTAATTGTATTAGCATATGTAAGAATATTTGTTTGGTATGTAGTGTTGTATTGCATAGCTAAATCGAGGTAAATTAGCGCTCCATCTTCGTTTTCAACTGAATCGCTTATAAAAATAATGTCATTATGTAGAGGTTGCTTGTCTTTATTCAAATAAGAAATAAATTCTTTAATTCCTCCTTCGTAAAAAAATTCTTCTTTCTCGTCTTTAATTTTATTATGGAGCTCAAATCGCGCTTGAGGCGTAAGAAACGCGAGTTCGCGCATCCTATTAGAAATTGTGGAAGCATTATAAATTACTTCATTTTTATCGAAATCAAATATCTCGTCATCCGGATAAAAAGAGATTTTTGTGTAAGAACCTATTTCTGCGGTTTTTGTAATCGTTGGTTCAGTAACTTTAACACCCCGCGAAAATTTTTGTTTATAGATAAGACCATCTCTAGAAATTTCTACTTCTAACCATTCTGCCAAGGCATTAACAACTGAAAGTCCAACACCGTGTAACCCTCCGGATATTTTGTAGCTTTTATTATCAAATTTTCCTCCGGAATGTAAATGTTCCATAATGACTTCTAAAGCAGGTTTATTATATTCGGGATGATTACCAATAGGAATACCGCGTCCGTTATCGAAAACTAACACAGAATTATCTTTGAAAAGAGTTACTTTAATTTCTGTTGCATATTTCCCGATTGCCTCGTCAACAGAATTATCCAAAACCTCAAAAACAAGATGATGAAGCCCTTTCTTTCCTTGATCGCCAATGTACATCGCAGGGCGCTTTCTAACTCCTTCTAAACCTTTAAGAACTTGAATATCATCCGCGTTGTAAGAGTGTTTTTTAGAAGGGTTATTAGATAAAGAAATATTTTCTTTTTCAGGCATAAGAATTTCATTCTTATATTTAATTTAATGTAAAGGTAAAATCATCTGTTCTTAATTGAACTTAAGTGATAATTTAACAATTTACATATAATATATGGAATTAAAATGTTATAAATGTTAGTACATTTTATCGTCGCTTGAAACCGAAGAATAATAAAATCTATTGGCTAAAAGCATGAAATATATTTAAAGAACGCTGTTTTACAAAAAATAAGCCTAATTATTGCGAGGTTTAAAAAAATGGGGTTGCTTTTATAACTTTAACTTATATCTAAAAGGAGGGAGGTTTATTGGTTTTTTCTGATCTCCTCTGCCATTTTTGTGAATTCCATTAGTTGATTATTTATATCATGCGTTCGGACAATATGAGCCCCATTATATACTGCAACTGCAGTTGCGGCAAGAGTTCCGTTTAGTCTATTTTCAGGGTCAGGTATATCTAAAGTTGTTCCTATAAAAGATTTTCGAGATATTGCCACTAAAATCGGTTTTTCTAGAACGCGGAGCTTATTTAAATTACCAATTATTTTTAAATCATATTTATGAGTTTTTCTTTCGATCCAATGACCAATACCCGGATCTAAAATAACTTTCTTAAGATCATATCCTTTTTTTTTTAAGATTTTAATAGTAGATTTAAATTCTTCTATAATTTCATCAACTGTACATAAATCGCCAGGAACATTTTTAGAAGCCATTAAAATAATAGGTAAGTCGTGCTCTACTATAAAATCTATTATCGTGGGATCGGTTTTTAAGCAACTCACATCGTTAATAATAATTCTTTTTTTGTTTTTTATAGCAATGTCATATGTTTGTTGAGCAACTTCCCGATATTGCGTGTCGATCGAAATAACAATCTCATTTGGGATGATTTTACATACGAGTTCCATTGAAGGCGTTAAACGGTCGAGTTCTTCTTTAATAGTAATTTTTTTTGACCATGGTGCTGTAGAACGGGCACCTAAATCCAATATTTTCGCCCCTCCATCGACCATTTCTAAAGTTGCTTTTTCTAATAGCGTTAGATCGTTGTATACAGAACCTTTATAGAACGATTCTGGGCTTAAATTCAATACGCCCATTATTACCGTTGGAAAATTATCTCCTATTTCTAAAAAATCAAACAGTCTCGCATAAATTTCATTCATAGCTATATAATCTTGTAAAACCATAAAGTGTATCTATTTTATTTAATATCTCTTATTTTTTTAACTAGATCCTTATTTTCTTTCCCAAATATCCTTATATAAGTATCTTTCTCTTGCTCAATATCAAATTTAGATGTTATACCTCTATTTTTCAATTCATCAAAAAGATCCCAAAGTAAAGCCCCAGAAATATTTGCTGCTCGCTCTAATGTATCTCCCTTTTGAAATAAATCAATGGCAACTTCTATTTTTTGTTGTTCAACCCCATTATTAATTATTTTTCTTACAATAGTAGCTCTATCTACACCAAGTAATTTAGCTATTCGATCGAGTTCATCAATTAATTCTTTATTCATTCGTACAGATAAATTATTCATACTTTAATCTAACATCTCCTTTATTTTTTTTATAAAATAGACCTCCTCATATGAAGGGCTACTATATCTTACCCATTTTATTAAGTAATCCTCAAATTTAAAATTATCAATAATTTTATTTTTATATGCTTCTAAAAGGGAGATCGGAATTCTTTTTACATCCAAATTAAAATTCTCAGCAATTCTTTTTGCCTTTTTATCTTCCATCATACAAGGACATTTAAGATTGATTGAATTATGTATTACTTCAGTCTCTCCTATTCCTAATTTTAAATCTATTAGGTCCCCTTCTATTTTATGAATTTTTATTTTATTTTCCTTTAATAAGTTTTCCCCGATTATTGCTTCCTGCTTTCCTTTTTTCTTTCCGTTAATTATTACTTCATTATGTACTGCTTCAGTAATAATAAGCTCATCATATAATTGAATTAGAATCTCTATAAAATTCATTTTCAAAGAAATTATAAGTGTTGAAGAATCTATTTTTATCATCTATATATTGATGTGTGTCAAAATATTTAAATGTATACAACAGAAAAATTATTTCAAAATTTAAATAGAGAAAATTATTATAAATCTATTTGGAAGTGGAAGTAAGGATTTATGAAATTTAAAATTGGCTAGAGAAGTAAAAAAATATTTCAAATAAGTTTAATTCTTTTAATCACCATGAAATTATTTTCAGTAAGTCTCCCTCTAATAAAAGAGAATGATCCATTATTAAGAATTTTAATAGAGCAGATTAAAAGAGAAGGAGAATCGTTAAAAGAAGGAGATGTCATTGTTATCGCAGAAAAAGTAATTGCTACTTCCCAGGGGAGAGTTAGAATTTTATCTGATGTGAAAAACATCTCAGATAAAGCTAAAGATTTGGCTAACAAGTACGATATGGACGAAAGATATGTAGAGCTAATTTTAGAAGAATCATCTATGATATTAGGAGGTTTAACACACGTTATTTTAGCAAAAGTTAACGATTTTTTAATCGCAAATGCCGGGATCGATCAATCCAACGCTGGTCCAAATAAGGTTATCCTATTACCAGAAAATCTTAATCAAGTTGTTTGGGAATATTGGAGAGATTTAAAAAAAGAATTCAAAATAAAAAACCTTGGAGTGATCATTGCCGATTCGAGAGTTCAGCCTCTCAGAAAGGGAACTATTGGTATAGCAATAGCTACAGCCGGTTTTGAGCCTATTGAAGATTTACGTGGGCATCCAGATTTATTTAACCGTCCATTAGAAATTACGATGAGAGCTATCGCAGATGACCTTACAAGCGCAGCCCAATTTCTTTTAAGTGAAGCGGATCAACAGACGCCTGTAGTAATCATACGTGGAAGTAATATAGAATTCACAGAGAATCCACAATTAACCACAGAAATGCCTCCCGAAGAATGTCTTTATATGAATATTTTCTCCAAGTACCTCCTGAAAAAGAAGGAAGATTCAATAGATAAGATTTAAAGATATATTAGAACCAAACTAAAATCAAGTCATTTGTCCCTAAGAAAGTTTTTTTTTTGTAAAAAGAATAGGTTATCATAAATCTAAGCTAGGGGGCTTTGAGCAAGCGCTTTTTTTCTATAAATCTAAAATACTCTATCAATTTTAAACAGCCTATTTAAAAGTTTTGATTACATTGAGTTAATCTGAATAAACTTTATATAGGAGTATTGTTAGATCGATCATATTATTAATGTTTGACTTTCAATCTAATAGTAGTAGTAGTCACACAATTAAATCCTTTAGAGTTGATTATATTCAATGAAAAAAAGATCGATGTTATTTTTATTAATGCTGATAATTTCAATTGTTATTCAATTATTTGGAATTCCGTATCTTGGTATAAAATTTACAGATCATGACCTTGAATTTGATTATGTTTACAATTGGGACATTACTGGAACTGGAGGATGGTATCTAGGTTATACGGAGAGTTTTAGGGCAAATGGACATTATGAAATTGATTATAGTGGATCAGTTGCTAGTGTCTTATGTGTAATTACTTGGACATTTCAGAGTTGGCTTGAAGGATATCTCGAAGAGGATTACGGGGGAAAGGATTATTATAGTTTTACTTATTCATTAATAGATGGACAATATCTTTCTTTTGGTGATCAAGAATATGATGCTACGGGGTTAAACGTCTGGTTTCACATACCAGGAGGAATTCAAGATGATACCTATTCCATGCTTAATGAGACTTATGAGTTTGTTGGTGATGGTTTGATTTGGTTAGGACATCTCATGCCATTTACAGGAAAACGATTAACTTCTGCGGGGCAATATTCAAGAAATGATGTATATGGACAATTTGAAGCTACTTACACAATTGATGAATATTTTACTCCTGAAGGGTATTTAATTGGAGAAGTATTACGTGAAGAAGATAAAGGTTATAGTAGTGGTTATTATTCAGAATTTGTATTGGATTCATATGTATTTATAACATCTTCAAGTTACTTACGCCCATTTTGCATTTGGATGTATCTTCTTACCTATTGGGCCCCATTACTATTTATGGCTATAATTTTCTATGTAGTCTATGAACATTATAGATGGAAACCAAGAGTTATAAGAGCACGAGGTAAGAAGCAAGAAGTGGTTGTAGAAAGAAAAATGCCAGGAGGGTTAGAATTTTCTGTTGATTCTCCTTATTCAGAAATGATTCTTGCATATCTTTCCAGAGCAAAAATTCAAGGAAAAACAATTGTTTCGGCTCATAATCAAGAAAAGCTTAAAGGAATCGGATTTATTGAACCGAATGGAAAGGTTGGGACATTTTTTGGAAAATATTCTGAGGACTTAATATTATATACTAAAGTAAAATATGCCCACGCTGAACATTCTAGACTCGTTGGTTTTAAAACTATCGAGAAGTATGATGTGTTTAAGATTAAATACTTGCAGGGAATGGAAGTTCATTATGATGCTAATCTAATTGAGCCTGCAACAGCTCAAGATTTAGATGCAATCATGCGATTGATTGCTAATGAAGATAGTGGCACTACCAAAAAAAGGGATGCAAAATGGGTTATTGAAGCGGCTAAGAGTGATATTATAGTAATCGCAACAGCTTCTACCAAAGAAGAATGGGTTGAAGAGATCTTAAAAGAGATCCTCAGAAGAAATTATAAAAAACCAGAAATATATTTAGACCGAGTACTATTAGGCGTTGGATTTGCTACTCCCGGAAAAGAAACGGGATGGTTATATGGGCTGTATGTTCATCCTGCTTTCAGAAATAAAGGAATTGGTAGAGCACTAGTAAATGCTCGATTATCAATTTTAAAAGAATTAGGATGTAATTCTGCTATAACAGAAATTGCTGAATGGAATAGCCCTGCAAAAAATATTTATGATGATTTTAACGCCCCAAAATTGGGAAAGGTTACTTTATTTGGAACTAAAATGCCTAAAGTAAAGGTGAGACGCTTTTGAATACTTTCGAACGATTTCTTCATGAGTCAATTGATTTACAATTATATTCTGTAAATGCAGAAATTTCAGCAATAAATCCGCAATTCAAATCATATAAGAAATGGATAACAGGATACATAGGTCCCGCTACGGCGGAATTACATGATATCAAAGAACCAAAACTAAATGCTATAAAAGATGAAAATCGCAACGCAATATTTCCAGAATTTTCAGTCAATTTAAATGACAAAACTTTTTTTTTAGCTATTAAAGGATGTGGAGCATATGAAGATATGTACGAAGGAAAATTATTATCACCCCCTCGTATACGAAATGCTTGTCGCGATTCTACATGCCTTCATCTTGTAGATAAATTAACAACAGGAACAGGTTTTATTATGGGCGAATCTTGGATGGGAGAAAGCCCATATGGTTGTCAAGGTTTTATCAATGCCTTTGATGAGTTAGCTTTCTCCAAGTTAGCAAAATTAGATTCCATCAATGGTGCTCACATTTGCCCTGTCATAGGGGTCGTACAATTACCTCCTGAAATTGAAGAAATGGCTCGTAAGTTCTTTTGGTTTAGTACCTATAAAGATCATTTTTATCAAGAAATTAGATTAATGCCTTCGAACATACGATTATATTTTGAATCTTCTCGTTTAGTTGCTAATCCTAGTTCTTTCTTTTCGTTATTTGATTTAGATACCGAAAAACTTATTGAAAAATTTGAAATAAACTTTATCAAAAGCGGGATAGCATTATTGTCTTTATTTTTGAGATCGGCAAAAAAAGAAGGAGATAACATAACAGGAATCATATATCAAGATGTGTGGCTAGATAAAGATTGCGTGGTTGCTCCTGATGGTACAATTCACTTTGCTGACTTAGAAGGATTGATATGGAAAACAGTATCTCAAGACAAATTCGCAGAAACTCAATCTAAGGAGTGGGAGAAATTAGCTTTTGAATTTCTTTTTGCCTTAGTTAAAATCGATTCATATCGACACCAATTAGAAGGTTCTAAGATGTCTTGGAATAGGCAGAGAGAAGAGTTAGCACTACTCATCCAACTTGCTATAAATCAAGACAGTTTCGTATATTCAAAAAATCAAAATAAAGATTTATTAATTGTATTAGAGGGAACTGAAGTTCCTTTAGTAGAAATTCCATTACTTGAAATGGTGAATTAAAATGGATTGTGAAAGAGCTTTAGAAATATTAACATCGATTAAAAAAAGGAATGATATTCCTTGTTCTTCTGATGAGATTTCAGACTTATTGAAATTCTCCTTTATTAGCGAATACGGGAAAGAAAGTGCCGATCTACCAACGGAAAGTGAGATAAATACTCTTAAAATGAATTATGATCGACTAAATAGCGAGATTCATGGACTAAATAAGGAGTTATTATCTATAGAAAGAGAATATGAACATGCTTCTCTAGGTAGTAAGCTAGCTAGTTATTTACAAATTGGAAAAGGAAAAAAGCTGAAGTCTCAAATTTCTAAATCGAAGAATGAGATAAAAAAGATGGATACTCAAGTCAGTATTATTAAGGATCAAATTTTGAGATTAAATGATCAAAAGCAATCAATTAATCAGGCTGTACGAGTCAATGGAAAAAATGTTGTCTTAACACCTATAGGAGATAATATGATTGATGAGATTGAAGCTCGAGAACGTTTTTTATCAAGGGATTTAAATGTCTTGATTAATCTAATCGATCAACTTGATGAAGAATTTTCATCCTTAATTAATAAAGTGGGCGATATAATGAAAACGGGAGTTTTTTCTCCAATCTGGGCAGTTTATCTGTTAAATACTAATTTAGGCGGATTAGAAAAAGCATTTAACTCGATATCAAAAAGAGAATATACTTATCAACAAGCAGAGAAGAGAATGATGACACTTTCTATTAATTTTATGAGAAATCCTCAATTAAGCATACCTGATTCAAATAGAGATATCCTAAAAATTGAAAAAAATATGCAATATAAATATCGAAAAGATAATCCCGCTCATGATATAAAAGAATTTTTACATGCTTATCCTCATTATCAAAGAATTAAAAAAGCCACTTCAATGATAGGAAGATTATTCTCGAACTGGTCTCTTCATCATGGAAGTGAAGCGTTGGGTGATGAATATTTAAAAAATTTGAAAAAAATCTTTAAGGATCAACCTATAGGTTCTTTAAGTAATAAAGAAGTCGTATATGCTTCATTTGTTATCCCCTTTATAGGAGATCTATCAAAACTAACCTTTTTTAAAGATTTATTGCGTGATATTCCTGAAGGTTCTAAATTCTTTGCATCGCTTTCAGCTTTATTTCCATGGGATGTTAAGGAAACTTGGATGATTTTATTAAGGGCAGAAATGAACATCCTACGGGCTCAAAGTGCCAAATTTGTACCTGAATTAATTGAATATGCTCTCTTATTAGCAATGAATCCTGAAATCATTAAAGTTGAAAATAGCTTCTCACAAAGCCAATATGATGAATGGACGCAATTAATAATCCCAATTGTACATCTTTTAGCATATACTTTCTTAGAAAAAGATTTAGAAAAGTATGTGAGAAAAAGACCGTTAGCTTATATTATATCTCCAAGATATTACCATCATTCTTCCTTACATTATCATGTAATTGGATGAGATCTTAATATTAGGGAAATATAAAAATTTTCTTCCATTTTTTCACCTGATCTTCAAATGTGGGAAGTATTTCTGAATTAAAATAATTTTCTGTCAAGTCCTTTCTTATCCAAAATATCCCTACAAGAAATCTACTCACCATAATCAAGAACAACATTACTAAGTAAGATCCCTCACCAATTATATCTCAAAATGGGATTTTTCTTTAACTCAGCAAGAAATTACTTAAACGAATCAACTATTAGAAGTTTAAAAATAAACCACCACTAGAATAGAATAAGTACTCTAATATTCTATGCAAATTTTTTAATTTAAATAATTTCCAACCATGTTATATTCATAGCATAAATGCAAATATTTCTGAGATTTATATACAATTTTATCTTTTATCTTTAATTTATTTTGTCGAAATTATCGAGATTTTGAGAGAATACATGAACATACCTATACTGAATTTTCAAATTTATTAATTTTCCAGATTTTTTTAAGCTTTTAGTAAAGTAAATTTTCGATTTAAGTTATCCACAGTATTGAATATATCTTTATACGAAAGGATTTCCAAACAATAATTTTTAACTAAAAAGAATAGAAAGACTAACTCTCTAATACTTTACCCTAATCCAGACTTGACAATTCTAACATTGAATAAATAGATCAGAAACACTATGAGTTGATATAGAAATATTTATATATGTTATTGGTTTTCCTTATAATTGATACTATTTGATATTTTTAATCTCAATAAAAACAAAATAAAATTGGAGGTTTTTAAAATGAATATTGAAATTAAAGATAAAGAAAAAGATTGGGAAAATTATCACGAAGAAGATGATGATTGGGAAG
>Ga0114922_10000716_pt1 | contig 31950 bp, 13 predicted proteins | sample AartaG_FD_100975 | JGI IMG/M metagenome (GOLD analysis project Ga0114922, IMG submission 100975) | Deep subsurface microbial communities from Aarhus Bay to uncover new lineages of life (NeLLi) - Aarhus_00045 metaG | ecosystem: Environmental > Aquatic > Marine > Oceanic > Sediment | place... | reverse complement strand
TCTCTGGATTAAAAAAATCTAAAGTTTCTTTATTTAAAAGAAGTACAGGTTCAAAAATTGAATTATCGGTCTTACTCAAGTATTTAATAAAATTTGAAGAATATATTTCAGCTCCGGCTTTTTTTGCAGTAAATGGGATTAAGTCGATGTATAGATTTATCTTTTCTTTTTTCATTCTACTCATTTAACTTTAATCAAATAAACACGGCAAGCCAAAGGGGAAATTTTTAATTGAACTCCTTTATAAATTTTTTTCATAAATTATTTTTATTCCTAATTAATCCACTGGCTGTTATGTGATGGTGGATAAATTTCCTTTTATAGGCTTTTCTTTTCCTGCCGATTTTCTTAAAACATAGATGTTGCAGTCAACGAACGAATGGGAATTTATAAAATCCTCGGTTAACATTTTACGCTGTTCCTCATGGTGTGTTTTCAGCACGAAGTGTTGTTCAGGAGGTAAGAAGTCTAATCCCTCGCAATAAAACTTCAAATCCTCTGCATCAATCCCTTTCTCTAAAATTCCGTACTTTTCCATCACTTCGATCGAGGCTTGTGCATGTTCATGGTCACTGCCAGGCTCAGCGAAGACTACGGGCCCATTCTCTTTTAAAACCCTGAAAAAATGAGCTAAGGCTTTTTTACGGTTTGCAATATGATGAAATGCATCATAACAAAGGATTGAATTGAGGCACGTATTTTTTATCGGTAAATTTTCAATATCAGCGATGATTAGATGGGGTCGGATATTTCTCATTCTTTTTATCCCGACATCTATATATTTTCTGCAAATATCAACTCCAATGGGTTCAAATCCCGTTTTTAAAAGCCATTCGGTTGTCCAGGAATATCCCGAGCCAACATCCAAGACAACGTTGTTTTGTTTGAGCTGTAAAAAAGGTAAAACTGAGGAAAATCTTTTTATCAGATTCTGGGTGAATTCTGGATTATCCTTATTAAAAGGGGAGGAATAACCCGGTCCGAAGAAGTCTTGATCATCAACTTTGTCTTTTATAGAAATCTCTGCTTTTTTGTAGTCCTGAATCTCATCCTGTATTTTATTCTTTTGGGCTTGGAAGAATTTTGTTCTTTTTTGCAGTTTTTTATAAAGTTTACCGGGTAAATAGTCAGAAAACTCAGATAAAAACTTAATATCTTTTTTCCAGTCGCGAAGATGATCGGGAAGTAACTCCGGGACAAAATTTGAAATCGGATACCAGTGGTTACATTCACCGCATATTAAAAGGCCTTTTATAATATCTGCTGTATTGTCCATCTCAAGTGGATCTGGTGAACACGCATGTTTTGTCAGGATTTTTGTTAAACTCGTATTTTTCTTAAAGTTGGGAACTGGCCCGATTAAAGAATCCTTTTTGTTTATTTGATAGGAAAGAATATCAAAAGTATCGTTAAAATCTATTCTAATCTCTTTTAAAGCTGTCCGGATTAAATCTCCTCCACAGTACGGGCAGAAAATGAAATTTAATAATGAATATCTCATGAAACTTTTCTTCTTGTTTTGACCAAAAAGAGTGATGTATCCATTTTATGTTTGCCGCTTAAAGACTTTAACCAGATAAATCTTGCTTGAAGATTAAGTCTTTTTTCCATTCGTTTTTTTGGCAACGGCTACCAGGGTATCTCCTCTGAGCCATTTTTTAGACCATTTATGTATTGTTCTTTTTGTTCTTCTAGCCGGATTCAAGTCGGAGTTAAAATTTTGAATATTTTTTGGATTTTTTTCTTCAATAAGCATTATATCAGCGTATTCATAAAGCTGTGTTTTTTCCATTTTTTTTAAACTTTCTAATCTTTTGTTTAAGCTCTTGAACATATAGTAACTTAATCTTTTTTTATCATGTGTATATTCCGGATTGAACTGTAGTAAATTACGAATTCCTAAAACACGGAAATTTGCTTTTTGAATTATATAAGAAAGCGTATTGTGGGAGAAAATGGAAAAGTGTTCTTCAGGGGATAAAACAGCCCAGCTCCCCCTTAATAAAAGGCGGCTTAAACTGTCAAAATCAGGTGTGCCTATCAAAAGGATCCCTTCCTTTGCTAAGATTCGATTTATTTCCTTCAGTGTTAAAAGTGGATTTCTCAAGTGTTCTATAGTATCAATAAGAGCAACAAGGTCAAATTTATCTGCCGGTAAATGCAAGTCTTCGAGTTTCCCTTCGTGGACTTTCACTTTAACTATGTTTTTCGCGTATTTTGAAGCTACGCTTGAGAGTTCAACACCTTCTGCCTCCCAGCCTGTTTCTTCTGCTGCTTTTAGAAAGAAGCCCGCACCGCATCCTACATCAAGGAGCCTTTTTCCAGGAGTGAAAAACTTGGCTATCAGTTGAAGGAAGATGAAAAAGTGGCTCCTGATAACGTCAAGGTCATAATAAGTTGGCAAGGCTTTAAAAGCAGGTAAGTATTCATCGTAAAAAAATGAATCTGCGTATCTTTTGAAAAGTTCTGATTCTTGAAGGATTGGGTTGGCATAAACAAGTCCGCATTCCATACATTTAACCAGATTCATTTCAAATTTTGTAAGAATTTTTTTGTACTTATAACTCTGGCAAATGTGGCAGTTGATGAGTTCTGTTTTTTTTGCTGTTCTACTCATGTAAGAAAAAAAATTATTAAAATGTAATTTTGTTCTATTTAGAATTTATTTTTTATAGATTAGTCTTTTTAATCTGAATTTGAAACCTGAAGGCAATATCTTTTTTAAACGGGGAAATTTGTTCAAATATTTCACAGGACTGCCGGAGAATTGACTTTTTACTTTATCTCCACTGCCGGTAAGAATTTCTGCTCCTTTAATTTTTTTTAATTCAGACAACATTTGTGAATTACGAAGTTTTTCCTTTAAAGGTAAAAGCAAATTATCCCAGTAAAATTCTTTTTCCACTTTCTTTATATTTCTTTTGAATCTTTCCCTGAGTTTTTTATCCTCCATGGATAGGATCGCTTTTTTAAGTTCTTCTTTATCAGAGGGGGTGACAGTAATTCCGAGTGAGTTTTTGTGAATGTATTTTTCAAAAAAATCCCCTTTAGAACAGATAACTGGGAGGTTAAAGTAAATATAATCAAGTACTCGCGTTCTAAAAGAAAATTGAGTCTCAAAATGCTCCAGATGTGCGGAGACTCCAATATCAGATTCGAGAAAATAGTTATGCCGTTCGTTGTAGGGAATCCAGTTTTTATTGAAGAATATAAATTTGTTTAATAGATTTTTTTGGGAGGCTAATTTTTTTGCCTCCTCGGCTTTTGGAAACTTCATGAGCAAAGGATTGGGATGTTTTGTAGAAAGAAAAAAAAGTTTGAAGCTCGGATTTATTTTAATAACTTCTTCCACAGCCTCAATAAGGATAATAGGGTCGAACCAGTTTGATAGGACACCGCCCCATATCAGAATAATATCTGATTTGCTTATATCAGGAAATATACCTCTAAGAACGTTTGCGTCTTTTTTCTTTTTTTCCTCCCTGATTCCAAAGGGAATTACAGTAAATATTTTTGACAGGTCTCTGTCAAATCTCATTAGATAAGGATTAATTTTGTTGATGGCGAAGAGCATCCCGGAATATAAGTTTTTTTGTCTTTCGTTAGCACAAAGGAAATGATGGGAATTTAGAAGTAAATTTAAAAGGACTCCGAGGTCCCTGTTATGTATAAGCTGCCGGTCTGCCAACTTAGATTTTTTTGAATCATGAACAAATAGATTTTCAAGTATAAAGGGAATATATAGGTCGGCAATAATGAATTTATTTAGATTTTTTAACTGAGGGAATTTATCCAGGATGTAACCTGAGAGGATAAAAACATTAAATTGAAAGGCAAAATTAATAAGTTTTTTCTCTTTGTCTAAGGAGTATTTGAAAAAAGTTAATTGAGGAAGGTCTTTGTTATTTATTTGTGAAAAATCTGGGCAGGCAATCCCGACTTCAAAGTCTTTTTCTTTAGATAAGGAAGCAGCCATTTCCCACACCCGGATTCCAGGCCCTGCCATATTTTTTCCGATTATGTCATCACAAATAAGGAGGATTTTTGTTTTACCCATCAGTTTTCAACCCGAGTATATTAAATATTGGTGCTGCCCTCGTTTAGCAAAAATATATATAAATTGTTTTATTAGATTAACATTCATAGATTTAAGATGCAAATTTTTTGGACAAGCATTTGGGATAGATCTTTTTATTAAGAGGAGAAAAAATTTCTTTCCTGGATTATCAAGGCATTTTCCTAATAAAGCCTGATTCCAAAGAGGGGTAAAATAAACAAAGATTGGATGTGCTTTTCTTGAGATGATAAGGGGGCTCGTAGTGAGCCCCCTTAATTTGTATCCATCTTGTGCTTAAAACGCACCTTTAAAAGATACTGAACTTCGGCAAAATCTTTATCTTGGTGTTAATTCTTCTTTTTAATCCAGTTTCGTCTTGAACGAGGAATACAAGATTATACTCGCCGATGAATCCAGGTCCTGGCAGCCAGAAGAATGTTCCTTTCTGCATGTTCAGGGTTGAACCAATGGGAAGAGGTCTGAGTTCATTGCCTACTATCATATAACCTTTGTAATCTATGCCCTTACCAAGATCAACCGCTACTCTCTCAACTTCTCTTATTTCTAGATTGACGATTCCAAGATTATCAACCAGCACTGTTTCAGGCCTTGAGTGTCTCTTGAATCCTCTTAAAATTTTAACAGGTTCAAAACTACTTGGTAAGCTATACATAGATTCAAGCGAGTATGGAGTATGATGTTCAACTCTTCGACCCTTCATTCCTGATTGCAGGAAACCTGCTGCTTGTGTATTGAGTATTGTAAAGTACCTTGTTCCTATACCGGCGGTACTTCCTGCACTGTCTTCCACACTCCAGGCAATTGTATGCTCTCCATTTATGTATTCTGTTGTGTTGATGTAAAAATACCCTACAGCTCCATCACTGTTAGCATATCCTGTAAAGAGTCCGGCAACATCTGATCTGTACTGGTTATAGACAGGATTTCCGGCTTCCTCTCCATCTATTAGTACTGTAATTGTTGATCCATCATCCGGGATGTAATTCGGCTGCGGTGTCAGAGCCCAACCAAAGTTGATATATTCACTACCTGAAGCTTCTCCTCCCTGTGTTGGTGTATCAATCGTTCCAAAAGGCTTGATGTCACTTGTGTTATCACAGGTTATTGTTGTTGTCCCTAGCTCACTGCTGTTTCCTGCACTGTCTTCGGCGACTACACGAATCGTGTAAGTGCCATTTCCTTGATTTGGGAGATAATTTGTCAGCAGCATGTATCCCCAAGCTGCTTTGTAATTTAATGGATACTCGGGATAATCCTCTTCAACATCTGGCCTTGCTCCTTCTACCTGTATAGCATCTCCTATATAAACCAGGCCATTATCTGATGTTTCCTCACTTCCAACAGGTTCTCTCCATACAATGATCCTGGTTACCTCTACGTCATCAAGTGCCCAACCGGACACAGGTATTGCTCCTGCTACTCCTGTAGTGCCGTCTATAGGCGTGCCAATGGAGCCGAATGGTGCCTGGATTGAGGCTGAGCCATAAATTTCCAGGGTCACATTAACAGCCTGAGGCGAATTTGTTGCGTTTGAATCTGCTATGGTTATAGTTCCTGTATGTGTTCCTTCTGATAATCCGGTTGTAGTGACAGAAACAGTTATTTTTTCAGCGCCTGTTCCACTTGTAGGTGTAACCTGCAGCCAGTTGGTTGATGGAGTTGCTGTCCAGCTAAGCGCCAGGCCTCCTGTATGGTCAATGGTGATAACTTGAGAGCCTGTCGAGCCCCTCCAGCAGCAGCACCAAAGTAAAGCTCGCTTTCGCTTATATCGATCTCTCCAGGTGAGGTTGAATTATTCACAGTAACTGTATGTTCATCATCTGCTGTTTTTTCTTCTACGTCATATGCTGTTACCTTTATGGTGTGAATGCCTTCAGTGAAGGTGGTTGTATCCCATTTGTAGACATAAGGTGAGGTGCTGTCTGTCTCTTTTAATTCGTCATCCACGTAGAACTCAACCTTAATAACTCCTGTTTGAGCTGTGGCTACAGCTTTTATCCTTACTGTTCCTTTTACATGCGCTTCGTCAGACGGTGAGGCTATCTCTACTGCAACTCCTACTGCTTCGCCCGTTCCTTCAAGTACACCAAAGCTGGCCGGCTTTCCTCCCAGTTGAGCCAGTTCCGTATATCCACCATAAGTAAGGGCTCTTATCCCGCCTGAGGGCGAGGCACTTGCAGCCACTTCGAACATGCCTACAACATATGAGTTATCAGCAAAATCTAATCCATCAAACAAAATATTGCCATTTGAAAGTACATCCAGGTGATATATCTCAACGTTACTATACATCAGATTGATCTCGAATCCGGTTAATACGCTGTAGAGCACTAACTTGTTCACTCCTTCTTTGAGTCCTGCCATGACTAATTGACCCATTGTCTCACTCATCAGTGTTACTCGTTCAATAAGTTGTGGTTCGATTACTTCCGGCTCCGGGTACAGTTTTACAACAGTTCTGTATTCATCCCACCACGATGCCATCAGGCCATATACGTTGCTTGTAGAATCATCCACCTCATAATTCAACATGTATGCTCCTGCTGAGTCTGTAAATCCTTGGCAGTAATCTTGTGAATGTCCTTCTGCCAGCTGATTTGCATCATATAGCGGCGTGTAATCTTCTCCGGAATGCCCAATATACGGAATCTTTTTCGCTTCACTGTCTATACGTCCCAGATCCGATGATAATTTGTATACTCCGTGATCCCAGCCTGAGCTAGAGATTCTCATCCCGACATAAACTCTGTCGTCCGGGAATTGTGTGATCCACCCGACCTCTGACGGTTCTGCCAGGTTTTCCAGCGAATTGTCGGGATTCAGCTTTCTCAGCCATCTCTGGCTTGTTGACTCTGTCACTCCTCCCATAATGATTGTCCCATCTTCTGTTACATGCCAGTGGTGGATTGTGATGTTTTCATTGATTAAATCCTCAATGTTGTTCTCGTCAGTATACTTCCTCAATATCAACTTTCCTTCATGATCTTTTGCCAGATAATAGATGTTGCCCAGTGCATCAAACTGGAGGTTTGGACTGACACTCTGTGTGTTCCATTCCAGAGACGACAGGTCTTTATCAATCCCTGTATATTCATTTGTTGTTGGATCAACCTTCACCAATAAGTAGCTGTTGTTATCCAGGAGCTGTAATGGATGCTTAAAGAAGACATATAGTTCTCCTGCCGGGCTAAATTGAAACTGGGAAACATCCGGGTCTGATGAGATGACTTCACTGATATTCCCATTCAGGTCGATTTTTCTCAATTTACTGTCAGAATTAACAAAAATCACTGTTGCTCCAGTAAAATCAATGGAGAAGATAGTGTTCGCATTGTCTATAATCACAGTTATGATTGCCCATGTCTTCTGACCGATCGTGTCATACGCCATAACTTTAACTTCTCTGTAGCCATCAACAACAGTAGTTGTATCCCAGGTGTATGTATAGGGGGAAGACATGTCCGTTTCCAGGAGAGTTCCTTCCATATAAAATTCGACCTTGTCGATCCCCAGGTCATCCGATGCATCTGCAATAATACTCTTTGTTCCTCTGATAACTGCTCCATCCGCTGGATATGTGATCGATATTTGCGGAGCCTCATCTCCTCCATTATTGACGAGCACAGATATTGTATCCACTGCTGTGTTACCATCAACATTATAGGCAACAGCTTTAATCTCATGGGACCCGTTTAGAGATAATGTAGTATCCCATTCGTACTCATAAGGAGAAGTTGTGTCTTCACTTAAACTTTCTCCATCGATAAGGAATTCAACTTTACTGATACCAAAGTCACTTTCAGCTGTGGCTTGAATTGTCACTGTATCCATGATTGTGTTATCTTCGATTGGATTTGTTATCTCAACGCTGGCTGCTCCACCTGTCTTAAATTTCACTACTCTCTGGTTACCTTCATCGACAATATAAACATGTCCTGAGGAATTAACTGCAATATCAGTAGGATTCTCGAATTGGTAATCGCCGTATCCACGGTTTCCCCATCTGGCTAATAACATACCTTCGGGTGAAAATTTCACAACCTTACAATTTTCTGTATCAACGATATATACACAACCTTCACTGTCAACAGCTATTCCCATAGCCCATTGAAACTGGTGATCTTCGTGTCCCCATTCTCCCCACTTCCTCAGGAATGTTCCTTCTGTGTCAAATACCTGAATACGATTATTTCCGGAGTCAAGCACATAGATATTATCTTCGTCATCAATAGCAATATCCTGGAGATGCTGAAAATTTCCGTCTTCAAAGCCCTGTTCTCCCCATGTGCTTATAAACAATCCATCAGGTCCCAGTTTTATAACTCTATGATTTTCTGAATCGGCTATGTACCAATTTCCTTGACTATCAATGGCTATACCTTCCGGACAGTTTAGATTCTCATCTTCCTCTCCTTTGTTTCCTCCTGAGTCGAGGTAATTTCCATCAGAATCAAAAACTATAACTTCGTTGTTGTCTCGAACTGATACGTAAATCTTTCCGGAATCATCAACAGCTATTCGCATATTACCGCTTAAACGGTATACTTCTTCGCTTCCTTCATTACCAATTTCTGAAAGGTAACTTCCCATAGGAGTGTACTTCACAATTCTTTCCCAGAAAGTCACATAGACATTGTCATAGTTGTCCGCAGCAATACCCCATGGACGTCCATATTCTTCTGTTTTCCACGCTATTGCAAACTCGTATTTTTCCGTATTGAGAACTCTTACAGTGATGCTCGCGGCTGTACTCTGGCCGAGCGTATCATATGCCCTAACTTCCACGACTTTATCTCCTTCCCATTCCATCAAAGTATCCCAGGTGTATTCATAAGGGGATTCCGTAACAGAACCAAGAAGTTTGTTGTCGATATAAAATTCAACTTTCTCTATTCCATTATCATCTGAAGCTTCAGCTTCAATAAGGACTTCGCTCCTCACAACCGCTCCGTCTGACGGACTTGTTATGGACACTGTCGGAGCCTCGTCTCCGCTGTTGTTTACGACCGCAGTTATTTCAGCTTCAACGCTCTGGTCCCCTGATGTATAGGCCACTGCTTTTATTGTATGCGGGCCATCTGAATACGTAGTGGTATCCCATTCATATTCAAAGGGAGAGGAGGTGTCTTCACCAACTATAACTCCATCGATTAAAAATTCAACCTTGCTGATCCCAACCGCACTTTCGGCTTCAACATGAATCGTAACTGTATCTAGTACGGTAGTTTTATCTCCGGGGGTAATAATTTCAATCGTAGGAAGCCATGTTGATCTGAATTTAACAATTCTGTTGTTATTGGTATCTGCAACGTAAACATTAAAGTCAGAATCCACGGCAACATCACCTGGAAAATTGAATTGATAATCACCACTTCCCATGGTTCCCCATTTAGAAAGGAATTCGCCTTCAGAGGAGTACTTCTGGATCCTGTTGTTATTTGTATCAGCGACATAAACGTTGCCTTCAGAGTCGATCCCGATTCCTTGAGCCCAGTCAAACTGATAATCTTCTTGTCCCCAAGTACCCCAGGCTCTTATAAACGTTCCATCTGGACCTAACACCTGAATACGTCCATTTCCGCTGTCAACCACATAGATATTCCCGGAGCTGTCAACAGCAACATCCCTCGGGTCAGTAAACTGTCCTTCTTCCCAGCCTTGCCAGGTTCCCCATTTGAAGAGATAATTTCCTACGGAATCAAATTTTAATACTCTGTTATTCCATGCATCGCAGACATAAACATTACCCTCACTATCTACAGTTAAGCCTTGTGGCCCGTTAAACTGATTGTCTCCACTTCCAAAGCTTCCCCATTTGAGGAGATAAGTTCCATTGGGATCAAATTTTATTATCTCGTTATTTTCTTCACAGGAAGCATAAATATTACCTGAATTATCCACGGCAACATGCATGTTCCATGAGAACCAGAACTCTTCACTTTGCCAGTCCTCAATGTTTGCACCAGGAGTTCCATCCGGTGCATACTTCAGTATCCTGTGTCCGCCTGAGACATAGATAAATCCATCATTATCTACATCTATTCCTTTGGGATTATCAGCACTCCAGTTTGCCAAAAACTCAAATTCTTCCTCATTTTTTACGATTACTGTGATACTCGTTTCTGTGCTCTGTCCGATAGTGTCATAAGCGACAGCCGATATTTCACATTCTCCATCCTCCAGTACTCGAGTATCCCAGCTGTATTCATATGGAGATTCTTCATCCGTACCTAGAAGTTCATCCATTACGTAGAACTCAACCTTATCGATTCCTATGTCATCGGATGCTTCTGCTTTGAGAGTCACAGTACCCAGAACTTTAGATTCTTCTACTGGATCTGTTATCGAGACTGTGGGAACCTCATCTTCTGAATTGTTCACTACCAGCGTGATTTCATGTTCTTTAGTCTGACCTTCTCCATTTGAGGCTACAGCTGTTATTGTATAAGTTCCATCCGATTCTGCAGTTGTATCCCACTCGTATTCATAAGGGAAGGAGGTGTCTTCACCAACACTTGTACCATTGATAAAGAATTCTACCTTGCTGATCCCTATGCCGCTGTCAGCACCCGCCTTGATCGTCACTGTACCGCTGACGATAGCTTTATTTTCTGGACTTGTTATTTCAACTGTTGGAAGCCATGTGGACCTGTATTTCATAACTCTGTTGTTGTCAGAGTCAGCCACATAAACATAAAAATCAGAATCCACTGCAACATCATTGGGGTTATGAAATTGAAGGTCACTACTTCCCATGCTTCCCCATTTGGCAATAAATAATCCTTCGGGCGAATATTTCACGATTCTGTGATTATTCGAATCTGCAATATATACATAACCGTCAGGATCGAGCGCAATTCCTCGAGGCCAGTCAAACTGATAATCTCCCTGCCCCATATTTCCCCATGCTCTTAGAAACGTTCCATCTGAGCTCAAAACCTGAATACGGTTATTCCCGGAATCAACAACATAAATATTACCGGAGCTGTCAACAGCAACATCCTGGGGATTGGAGAACTGTCCATCAGCCGGTCCCTGCCAGCTTCCAAATTTGGCTAGATAATTTCCTTCAGAGTCATATTTGACTATCCTGTGGTTCTGTTCATCAGCAACATAAATATTCCCTTCGCTATCTACCGTTAGGCCTTGAGGCCAGTTGAACTGGTCATCCGCACTTCCAAAACTTCCCCATTTAGTGAGATAATTTCCTACTGAATCAAATTTTATTATTTCATTGTTGTCTTGATTTGAAACATAGATATTACCGGAACTATTAACAGCAATCCGCATACTCCACGAGAGCATAAATTCTTGCATTCCTTGTTCTTCTATCATGAAAACATAAGTTCCACTTGTCGTAAATTTTATTATCCTGTGCTGACCTGCCGTATAAACATATCCATTATTATCAACAGCTATTCCTCTGGGATTGTCAGCGGCCCATCCGGTTAAATATCCAAATTCTTCTCCGTTGCTCACTGTTACAGTGATGCTAGCTTCTTCCTTTTGACCAAGTGTGTCATAGGCAGCAGCCTCTATGCTAAAATCCCCGTCTTTTAATGACCTTGTGCTCCAGATGTATTCATAGGGGGATTCCAAATCTTCACCAAGTAGAATCCCATCAACAAAGAACTCTACCTTTTCAATTCCATTGTCATCGGCGGCATCCACTTCGATAGTCACTTCTCCCTGGACAGTCGCTCCATCTGCTGGACTCGTTATTGATACAGTTGGGACTTCATCTCCAGTATTGTTCACAACTACAGTTATCTCAGCTTCTATAGTTTTGCTCTCTGTGTTATAGGCTATGGCTTTAATTATATAGGTCCCGTCTGAAGACGATGTTGTATCCCAGCTGTATTCAAAAGGAGAGGAAGTGTCTGTAGATGATAAAGTGTCATTTAAATAAAATTCAACTTTGCTGATTCCGATAGCACTGTCTGCGGTGGCTTGAATCAAAACTGTATCGCTTAATATTGCGTAATCAACTGGATTTGTTATTTCAATGGTTGGAAGCCAGGTCGACCGGAATTTCATTATTCTGTTATTCCACATGTCTGCAACATAAACATTTCCGGAAGAATCCACTGCAACATCATGTGGGTTATCAAACTGAAGATCACCGGTTCCCTGAGTTCCCCATTTTGCGATAAATGTCCCTTCAGATGAGTACTTCATGATCCTGTGATTCTGTGAATCAGCCACATAAACATTGTTTTCACTATCTATCGTTATTCCTCTTGGGTCACGCATCTGGTCATTTTCAATACCCCAGTTTCCCCACATTCTGACAAATGTTCCTTCTGAGTCGAGGACCTGGACACGATGATTCCAGCCTTCGGTGACATAAATATTGCCGGAACTGTCAATAGCGATATCCATAGGATTGGAAAACTGTCCATTACCCATTCCTTCACTTCCCCAAGTAGCAATAAAGGTTCCTTCAGAATCAAATATTGATATCCTGTGATTCATTGAATCGCAGACATAGACGTTACCCTCACTATCTACAGCTACACCTTCCGGTGAGTTAAATTCACTATTCCCGGTGCCCATGCTTCCCCATTTGGTGACATAATTTCCGTCAGAGTCAAATTTTATAATATTGTTGTTTTCCTGACTCGTGACATAAATATATCCGGAGCTGTCAATTGCTACGTTCATATTCCAGGAAAACATAAAATCTTGAGTTTCAAAATCCTCGATCCTGGAAATTAATTCTCCGGTAGGTGAATATTTTAATACCCAATGTCCTCCTGCAACATATAGGTATCCATTATTGTCCAGTGCAATGCTCCGCGGATTGTCCGAGAGCCATTTGCTGATATATCCATATTCTTCGATATTTCCCACTGTTACATTGATAGTGTCCTCTGTAAACTGCCCGATTGTATCATATGCAATTACTTTTACTTCACACGCTCCATCATCCTCTCCAGTTGTATCCCAGCTGAAAACATAAGGGGATGCTTCACCCGTGCTCATTAAGATCCCTTGAATATAAAATTCAACTTTATCGATCCCTAGATCGTCCGAGGCATCTGCTGTAACACTAACTGTTCCTCTTATTTCTTCCAGGTCTATAGGGTCTGTTATCGAAACTGTCGGGGCAGCATCGCCGTTTGCCACAACTACTGATATCTTTTCTTTGGATTTTGCCCCTTCGTTGTTCGTTGCAATGACCCAGATTATGTAAGCTCCGTTTGTTTCTGCTGTGGTGTCCCAGGCTAGTTCAAAAGGCTCTGCTGTATCTTCACCGAGTTTTGTATCATCTTTATAAAACTCAACATTGCTGAGAGTGAATCCATCCGGAACGGTCACAGTGGCTTGGATCGTAACTGATCCGGTTAAAAACTCACTGTCAGCCGGATTTGTTATATCAATTGTAGGAGTACCCACTCTCCTATACTTCATAATTCTCCGGTTATCCCAGTTTCCATTCTGGCAATCCGTAACGAAAACATTACCGGCATAATCTACTGCAACATCTATCAGGCCATCAAAATGATAGTTGTCATCTCCATAACTTCCCCATTTGGTTATAAAGGTTCCGTCTGATGAAAACTTTGTAATTCTGTTATTCTGGGAGTCAGTCACATACACATTCCCGTCAGAACCAAGGGCAATACCTCTAGGTTCATTAAACTGTCCATCTTCTTCTCCCCATTCTCCCCACTTGGTTATAAAAGTTCCATCTGAAGTTAACACTTGAACGCGGCAGTTCCAGATCTCTGTGACATAAATGTTGTTTGAGTCATCTAAAGCAATGGCAGCAGGACTTTGAAACTGGCCGTTTTCGCCTCCAGCGGTTCCGAAAGCGGCAATAAATGTCCCGGCAGAATCAAATTTGACGATCCTGTGATTCATGGAATCACAGACGTAAACATTCCCGTCGCTGTCCAGAGCTATCCCTTCAGGAGAATTAAACTGGCCTTCTCCATCTCCCTGGCTTCCCCATTTGGTTATAAAAGTTCCACCTGAGTCAAATTTGAATATCTTATGGTCTTGTCTGGACGAAATATAAATATTGCCGGAACTGTCAATGGCTACATACATATCCCATGAAGACATGTTATAGTCGTCATTGTTTTTTTGATTTTCAATATTGAAGAGAAAAGTTCCGTTGGATGTGTATTTTTCTACTCGTTGATTACCTGCAATATAAATAGATCCCTCACTATCTAGAGCTATACTTCTCGGGCTGCTGTTCGGAGTCCATTTGCTTACAAATTCATACTCCTCAACCGCATAACCAAGAGCTACAAAAGATAAGATTAAGATCAAATTCAAAATAATACTTAGACTTTTTTTCATTTTAATACCTTTCATTTTAATACCTCCATTTATAGGAATTAATATGGTTTTTAAGAAAGAATTGATCATTTTGACCCTCCGTTTTAAGAATAAATTCCTAAAATTTGCTGACAGGCCTTTTGGCCTTTTTATTTTGTCTAAAATCCGTTTCTGTCTTTTTGTTTAAACGCAGTTAATTTAATAGCAAAAGCACTTCTTGTAAATTACCTATTGGGAGGAATTTTAGGGTGAAATTTTTAACCTTCCTTCTAATCTTAAAAGATGATTCCTTCTTTCCCATTTAAGTCAGTGTGAAAACTGTTGTTAATATCTGTTCAAATTTGATTTTTTAATGCTACAGAAGGAAGGTTATTAAATATATCAGTGTATGTCTGATTTTTTTGTAGGGTAGGTACTTATTGATCTGTCGGTGTTTTTCCTACAGGGAGGTGAGATCAAATGAGATTGATGAGGTCAGGCTTCCAAATCCTTCAAAACTGAGATATGTCTAAACAAATAGAAAAAGAAATAAAGATATGTAAAAAATAGGGACGGTTCTATTTTTCTCTGATTCTTTAGCTTCATTTTGAAATATAATTGATTAATAAAAAATAGAACCGTCCCCATTTTTGTTTTTTGCCCATTTTTTGGAGTGGATCTATCACCAATTTTTACGGGCTTGATAAATCAATCCCCTACGAAAAAAGAGATCACCAAGTCTCTGTACCCTTAGCGGTGACATGGAATCATTTGACTTTGAACGGAGACGATATTTTAATAGAGTAGAGGCGTGGATGTTGGGGAAAGGGATTGATTTATTTAAAAAAGAGTGCAGATATCCTTTTCCTGCTCGTGCTACTTCTCTTGTAACCTCTGTTTTATTAAAAGATGCTGAACTAAAAGATGCTGAACTAAAAGATGCTGAACTTGGGCAGAATCTTTATCCTTGTCTTTATCTTTCTCTGTACTCCGTTTTCATCTTTCTTTATGAATATAAAGTTATACTCTCCGATGAATCCAGGTCCAGGCTGCCAGACGAATGTTCCGTTTTCTGAGTTTAGTGTTGAACCAACAGGAAGTGGTCTGAGTTCATCTCCGACTATCAGGTAACCTGTATAGTCAGCAGTCTCTCCAAAGTCTACTTTCACTCTCTCAACTTCTCTCATTTCTATGTGGAAAATGCCATAACTGTCTGCTTCTGCAATTCCTGCTTCTGCGTTATTATCACAGCCTCTTATAACTTTGACAGGCTTAAAGCTTATGGGTAAGGACTGGGTTGATTCAAGTGGTAGTGGTGTCCACGAGCCCACTCTCTGAATTCCCGGCTCTGTAAGAGCTGTGCCTGTGTTATCCACATTTATGATCGTAAAATATCTTGTGCCTATATAATCTGAGTTTCCTGCACTGTCCTCAACATGCCATGCTATAGTATGAACTCCATTTGCATACTCTGTTGTGTCGATGAAGAAATACCCAACTGCTCCATCACTGTTCGAATATCCAGAAAAAAGATTCGCTACATCACTTCTGTATTGATTATAAACAGCGTTCCCGATATTTATTCCATTTATATAAACTGATACTGTGGATCCATCATCTGGTATGTAGTTCGGCTGCGGAGTTAAAGCCCAACCAAAGTTAACAAAAGAGTCCCCTGAAGCTTCTCCTCCCTGCGTTGGTGTGTCAATCGTTCCAAAAGGCTTGTAGGCACTTGAATTGTCACAGCTTATCGTCTTAGCACCAAGGTCTTCACTGTACCCGTTTTTATCATAGGCGACTGCGTAAATCGTGTAAGTTCCGTTTTCATCGGGCAGATAGTTTGTCAGGAGCATGTATCCCCAGCCTGCCTGGTAATTTAGCGGGTAATTTGGATACATGCTTACTACATCGGGTCTCGCTCCTTCTATCAATATAGCATTTCCTATGTAAACAAGTCCGTTTGAAGCTGTTGCCTCTCCTCCAACAGGTTCTCTCCATAACTCTACCCGGTCAACCTCAATATCATCAAGTACCCATCCACTAAGCGGTATTGCTCCTCTTATCCCTGTAGTTCCATCTATAGGCGAATCAAATGAACCAAAAGGCTTCTGGACTGAGACTGCACTGTAGATTTTTAAAGTCACGGTTATTGTTTGAGGCGAATTTGTAGCATCTGGGTCTTCTATTGATATGGTTCCTGTATATGTCCCGACTGAAAGCCCTGACGGGACTATGGATACTGTCAAGACTGAAGAACCTGTCCCGCTTGACGGCGATACTTGCATCCAGTCTTCTTGTGGATATGCCGACCACTCGAGTGTTACACCTCCTGTATTTTCTACAACGAATTTTTGAGAGCCTGTTGGGTTGCTGTTTGCGGATGCTGCAAAGTAGATCTGAGTTGTGCTTAGCTTGATCTCTCCCGGTGAAGTCGAGTTATTTACGGTCACGGTGATTTCCTGGACTGCTGTCTGGGCTGCTGTGTCGTACATTTTTACTTTTACGGTATGAGCACCCTCTGAGTATTCGGTTGTATCCCAGTTAAAAGTAAAGGGTGAGACAACATCGGTCGCTTTTAATTCTCCGTCTATGTAAAACTCGATCATGCTTATTGCACTCGGAGAAGTTCCTGCTGCTTTTATGCTAACTGTACCGTTTACCGTTGAATTATTAAGCACCGAGGTAATTAGTACGGAAACAGTATCTGAGCTCACATTTTTAAAAACACCAAAACTGAGAGGCTTGCCTCCAAGCTCTGCCAGCTCCTTAAATCCATAGCCAAGAGCTCTAATTCTATCCGAAGAAGTGGATACAGCCTTTTCAAGCATATATACAACTATTGTATTGTCCTCAAATCTTAATCCGTCGAATATAATGCTGCCGTTGGAAAGCACATCCAGATGATAGACCTCTATATCCTGGGTCAGCAAGTCAGTTTCCTCTCCGGTTAGCGTGTCGTAAAGAACTAATTTATTTATTCCATCCTTGCTCCCTGCGATCACTAAATAATTCCCTGCCACATTCATTAATGTTGGCCGGTCTAAGAGTGCAACCTGTGGTTCAATTATCTCCGGTACTGGAAACAGCTTCACTACTGTTCTGTATACATCCCACCATGAAGCCATAAGACCATACACATTGTTTGAACTATCCTTCTTACAATACAGCATGGCTCCCCCCTGCCATTGGGTAAAGCCGCGGCAGTATTCTTCTGTGTGACCCTGGATTAGTACATCTATATCATATTGCGGAGTATAATCGCCATAGCTGTGTCCTATATATGGCTGTTTTTCTGCCTCTTCGCTCATGTGCGATAATTCCTGCGGTAATTTGTAAATACCGTGATGCCAGTCAGAGAACCTCATGCCTGCATATACCCGGCTATCTGGAAATTCTGCAATCCATCCGATCTCTGATGGCTCCGCAATGTTAAGCAGTGAACTATCTGGATCCAATCTTCTCAGCCATCTCAGATTAGTTGATTCTGTTTCGCCCCCCATTACGACTGTCCCGTTCTGCCTGACAAGCCAGTGGTCTATTCTCATATTCTCATTGATTAGGTCCTCAATATTTCCATCACTCGTATATTTTCTTAAAACCAGATTCCAGCTATCATCTCTAGCTAAGTAATAGGCACTACCCAATCCGTCAAACTGGATGTTTGGACTGGCAGTTTGTTCGTTCCATTCCATATGAGACAATGTTTTATCGATTCCAATGACCTCATTTGTATCAGGATTGATCTTTACAAGTATATAGCTGTATCCATCTCTTAATTCCTGCGGGTGCCAGAAGAAAATAAAAAGATTCCCTTCCGGGTCAAATTGAAATTGTGCTACATATGGATCTGCATTGATAACCGGACTGACATTACCGTCAAGATCGATCTTCCTCAGCTTGTTATCCATGTCAATATAAACAACGGCTGCCTCGCTCAAATTTGCTGAGAAGATGTTATTCGCATTGTCTACAATCACTGATATGGTTGTCCAGGTGCTCTGACCGATTGTGTCATAGGCAACAGCCTTCAATTCTTTCTGGCTGTTAATCGTTGTAGTTGTATCCCAGCTATATTCATAGGGGTATTCCGTAAAAGTTGCAAGCAGCGTTTCATCGACATAAAATTCAACCTGATTAACTGAAACATCATCCGATGCATCTGCTTTGATAAGCACAGTGCCTCTGATAACTGCTCCATCGTTAATATTTGTTATGGATACTGTTGGTGCCATGTCACCGCCGTTGCTCACGATTATTGATATTGAAGTTTCAGCACTCTTTAAATCGGAATTATAAGCTACAGCTTTAATTTTATGTGACCCGTTTGGATAAGATGAAGTATTCCAATCGTATATATAAGGTGCCTCTGTACGGGTTGCCTTGAGCTCATCATCAATGTAAAATTCAATTTTATTGATGCCAAATTCACTTTCAGCTTCAGCCGCAATCCATACTGAACCGCTGACAGATGAGTTCTCTGCTGGAGAGGTTATTTCAACCGTAGGTGTGCCTATTACCCTGAATATCTGTATCCTCTGGTTGCTGTGGTCTGCAACATAGATATTACCGGAAGAGTCAACAGCAACATCATATGGATTCTGAAGCTGGTTTTCACCGGTTCCAAAGCTTCCCCATTTGGTTATAAATTCACCCTCGGACGAGAATTTAGTAATTCTGTTGTTACACTCATCGGCTACGTAAACATTTGCTTCACTGTCAAGTGCTATTCCTCTGATGCATTGGAACTCACCGTCACCGTAACCCCAGTTTCCAAATTTCCTTACAAACGTTCCATCTGAATTTAAGACCTGAATGCGGTTATTCCATGACTCAGCGATGTACATATTTCCTTCACTGTCTACAGCGATATCCACCGGCCACTGGAAGTATCCGTCAGCATTTCCCTGACTTCCATATCTGCCATAGTACGTCCCATCCGAACCATATTTGACTATCCTGTGATTTCCTGCATCACAGACATAGACATCACCATTGCTGTCAATAGTAATTCCTTCTGGTTCATTAAAATCTTCATCTCCGTTACCCTGGCTTCCCCATTTGGTTTCGAAATTTCCATTTGAATCAAATTTTATGATCTCATGGGTATGCCGGTTAGAAACATAAAGATTTCCTGAATCGTCAACAGCAATTGACATATGCCCGGTTAACTGATAGTTGTTGTCGGTTCCTTCATTAGTGATTTCAGAAAGGAAACTTCCGGTCGAAGTAAATTTTACTATCCTTTCATGGAATGTTACATAGAGACGGCCGTATTTATCTACGGCTATACTTCTGGGATGGCCGTAATTCCATGTGTCCCAAGTGGAAATATATTCATAAGCTTCTTGGTTAGCCACTGTGACCAAGATGCTGGCAGACGTGTTTTGTCCAATCGTGTCATAAGCAATCGCTTTAATTTCTGTCTCTCCATCACCCGATTCAGTTGTATCCCAGCTGTATACATAGGGCGCTTCTGTATCAGTACTTACCTGAGTCTCAGCGATATAGAATTCAACTCTGTCAATATTTACATCGTCAGATGCATCTGCTTCGATATCCACGTCTTTTCTTATAATATCTCCATCCTGAGGACTTGTTATGGATACTGCTGGAGCTTCATCAGCACTGTTATTTACAACCACAAGAATTTCGTCAGATTCTGTAGTTATATTTTGGATATTATAGACAATCGCTTTGATGGTATAAGCCCCATCATCCTCTAATAATGTATCCCAGTAATACTCATAATACCCATTATCAGGATTAGTAGTGGTTGCTTCGCCGGCGGGAGCTCCGTTTATGTAGAATTTAACTTTTTCGATTCCTATTTCACTACTTGCCGCAACTTTGATTGTGTCGGGCTCGGTTAGAGTTGAATTATCTGCTGGATTGGTTATTTCGATTGTGGGCAGCCATGTGGATTTAAATTTAGTTAATCTACCGTTGCAGTTATCCGTAACATATATATTAAAATTTGAATCAACTGCAATACTGTTTGGACACTCGAACTGCAGGTTTTCGCTTCCCTGGTTTCCGAACTTGGATATAAATGTTCCATCATTTGTAAACTTGGTTACCCTGTAATTGCCGGTATCAGAAACATAGACATTGTCCTCTTTATCAACTGCTATTCCCTGGGGCCAGCGGAATTGATTGTTTCCATATCCATGGTTTCCCCATCTTCTTAAAAACTCACCGTCAGAATCAAAAACATTAACTCTGTGATTGTGATCTGTGACATAAATATTATTTGCGGAATCTACGGCAATCCCCATTGGGGATGAAAGCTGTCCATCATCACCTCCACCTGTGCCCCATGTGGCTAAGAACGTTCCATCAGAGTTAAACTTTGATATCCTGTGGTTTGAATGGTCAACAATATAAACATTTCCTTGATTATCAGCAGCAATACCCCATGGATTATTAAACTGATAATTTCCGTCTCCATAGTTTCCCCATTTGGTAAGATAATTTCCGTTAGAGTCAAACTTTAAAATATTATTTCTGTCCTGATTTGTAACGTAAATATTTCCGGAATCACCAATGGCAACATGCATCCACGAGGATAACTCGTAATCTGAGCCCTGTTCGATTCTAAAAATTAGGCTTCCGTCAGGAGTATATTTTGATATATTATGTCCACCTGCAATGTAGATATTCCCGTCTTTATCCGCAGCTACATCTGTGGGATGATCATGACTCCACTTGGTGATATATCCAAACTCTTCATGATTAACTACTGTTACTGTGATACTTTCTTCTACATTCTGTCCAATTGTGTCATAGGCTATAACTTTTATCACTCTCTCTCCATCTTCCACTGTGGTTGCGTCCATGCTGTATTCAAAAGTATTGTCAGTATTGTCTGTGTCTTCTCCGATTTTGAATCCATCTACATAAAATTCAACTTTGACAATTCCTCCAGGAACTGGATCTAACGCTTCTACTTGGATTTTAGTGGTTAACCTGATAGTATCTCCCTCTGCTGGATTGGTTATGGATACCAACGGGGATACATCTCCAGATTTGTTCACAACCACGCATATTTCATCGGATTCAGCAGTCGTATTTTGGATGTTAGAGGCAATTGCTTTTATGGTATGAGCCCCTTCATCCTCTAAGGATATATCCCAGTAATACTCATAATACCCATTATCAGGATTAAAAGTTGCTTCACCGTCGGGAGCTCCATCTATATGGAATTCAACTTTACTGATGGTTATGGCACTGCTGGCAGTGGCTTGAATCGTAACTGGTTCAGTTAAAACTAAATTGTCAGCAGGATTTGTTATTTCAACTGTGGGTCGCCATGATGATTTGAATATTGTTATCCTGTTATTGCAGTTATCGGTCACATAAACATTAAAATCAGAATCAACCGCAATACCGTTCATGCACTCGAATTCAGAGTCATCGTTTCCCCGAGTACCCCATTTGGCAAGAAATGTCCCATTTGATGTATACTTCACAACCCTGTAATTATCACCGTCAACAATGTAAACGTTGCCTTCACTATCAATTGTTATTCCCCAAGGATTTCGGAATTGATTATCCTCGTATCCGTGGCTTCCCCATCTTCTTATAAATGTTCCGTCAGAGCTGAACACCTGAATACGGTTGTTATGGCGATCTGTGACATAAATATTGTCAGAAGAGTCTACAGCGATGCCGTGGGGATTATTAAACTGTCCATCACTCCCTCCCTGGGTTCCCCATTCGGTTGTCAATTCTCCCTCAGAGTCATACTTAACTATCCTGTTATTATTGTAATCACAGACATAAACATTCCCTTCACTGTCAGTAGCAATGCCGTTAGGGCTATGAAACTGATTATCACCTTGTCCATAACTTCCCCATTTAGTGACGTAATTTCCGTTGGAATTGAATTTGACTATACTATGGTCATCTCGATTTGAAGCATAAATATTTCCATCAGCATCAACGGCTATATGAAACCACCAGTCTAATACATACTCTTCATTCCCGCTATACTCAATTGTGAAAACAAGTCTTCCGTCTGGAGTATATTTAGCTATTTTATAATTGCCTGCAACATATAGATATCCATCTTTATCCACAACCACATCAGATGCACCATGATGGCTCCACTTAGTGACATAACCGAACTCTTCATGATTAATTATTGTAACAGTGATACTGTCTTCTACACTCTGTCCTATCGTGTCATAGGCTATGGCCTTTATCACTCTTTCTCCATCTTCCACTTCTGTCGTATCCCATGTCTCAAGAATAAAAGGCGGGTTTATATCTTCCTTGAATTCGGTGTTGTCTACATAAAATTCAACTTTGGCAATCCCTCCAATCTCTCCAGACTCTCCTTGTTCTGGATCTGATGCTGTTGCTGTGATATCGGTGGTTAACCTGATAATATCTCCCTCTGCTGGATTGGTTATGGATACACTCGGGGGTTCATCTTCGTTATTGTTCACAACGACCGATATTTCCTCAGACTCAAGGCTTGTATTTTGTGTGTTATAGGCAATGGCTTTTATAATATAAGTCCCATCTAACTCTCCGTCTGTATTCCAGTCATATTCATAATACCCACTATCAAGATTAGTAGTAGTTGCTTCGCCGGCGGGAGCTCCATTTATATGAAATTCAACTTTTTCGATTCCTATTTTACTACTTGCCGCAACTTTGATTGTGACGGGCTCGGTTAGAGTTGAATTATCAGCTGGGCTTATTATTTCAACTGTTGGCAGCCAGGTGGATTTGTATTTTACAACTCTGTAGTTGTCTCTGTCTGCGACGTAGACATAAAAGTTAGAATCAACTGCAATACCGCTTGGATTCTGAAATTGATAGTCATCGCTTCCCCAGCTTCCCCATTTTGTAATAAACGTCTCCTCTGATGAAAACTTTGTAACCCTATGATAACCCTCCTCGGTTATATAAATATTCCCTAATCTATCAAACGCTATCGCTTTAGGACAGTTAAATTGATTATCGCCGTCTCCCCAGCTTGACCATTTTCTTAGAAAGGTTCCATTTGATGTGAAAACCTGTATACGGTTGTTATGGCGGTCTGCGACATAAATATTGTCTGAAGCATCAACAGCTATCCCTTGAGGATTACTGAACTGGCCGTTGCCTCCACCTGAAGTTCCCCATGTAGTAATAAATGTTCCATCCGATTCAAACTTTGATATTCTGTTGTTATGATAATCACAGACATAGACATTTTCGGTGCTGTCACAGGCGATGTGTTGTGGACTATGAAACTGGTCTTCGGCTGCTCCAAAGCTTCCCCATTTCGTGACATAATTTCCGTCGGAATCAAATTTGACAATATTATGGTTGTCTTGATTACTGACATATATATTTCCGGAATTATCAATGGCTATATATGAATTCCAGTCTAAATTATAATCTCCAGTTTGTCCAATTTCGGAGATAGAGGTTCCATCGGGAGTATATATTTTTATCTGATTGCCGCCAGAAACATACAAATTCCCGGCTGAATCCAGTGCCACATCAGTAGGATTATCAGTGCGCAATTTTTCGATATAGCCGAATTCTTCCTGGTTTTCCACCGTCACTGTGATAGTATCGGAAAAAAACTGCCCAATTGTGTCATAGGCAATAACTTTTAGCTCTTTCTCTCCATCGTCCACTGTTTTTGTATCCCAGTCAAATTCATAATACCCATTATCAGGATTAGTAGTAGTTGCTTCGCCGGCGGGAGCTCCATTTATATAGAATTCAACCTTGGCAATGCCTTTGTCATCGGATGCGGAGGTTTGAATAATGACTGTATCCCTGATTTCATCCTGATCAGAAGGATAAGTTATGGAGTTTGTAGGGGGCTCATCGTCGTTGGCTACTATTACTGATACTTTTTCTTTTGTTATCGCAGGTGGAACTTCATCATTGGTTGCAACAACCCAGATAGTGTAGGCTCCATTTGTTTCTAATGCGGTATCCCAATTTAGTTCATAGGGATCTGGACCAGATGAATAATCACCTAATTTGGTATCATCCCTGAAAAATTCAACTTTACTGATGGTGTATTCATCTGGAACGGTCACATTGGCTTGAATTGAGACGGTTTCTTTTACAAACATATCCTGGGTTGGGTTGGTTATTTCAACGGTAGGTGCTCCAAAAAGTTTATATTTTAATACTCTGTTGTTATTATGATCTCCAACATAAACATAACCGGAGTAATCCGCTGCAACATTCCTTGGATAATCGAAGTGATAATTGTCGTCTCCCCATCCTCCCCAGTTGAGTATAAATGTTCCGTCAGATGAAAACTTGGAAACTCGTTGATTACTCGAATCTGCTACATAGACATTATTATTAAAATCAACGCCTATTCCATGGGGATATTTGAACTGATTATCACCAGTTCCCTGTTCTCCCCATTTTCTTTGATATGTTCCTACAGAATTAAACACTTGAACTCGATAGTTATGTATCTCTACTACATAAATATTGTCTGAATCAAATATTGCAATATCAGCTGGCCAATGAAACTCTCCATCACCGCCTCCCTGGGTTCCCCATTTGGTTATAAATTCTTCGCTGGAATCAAATTTAACAATCCTGTGATTACCAGAATCGCAGATATAGATATTTCCTGAGTTATCAATAGCCATTCCTCTCGGGCTATTAAAGTAATCAGTCCCACCATCGTCCCAGCTGTCCCATTTTTTGACATAATTGCCCTGGAAATCAAATTTGACTATTACACTGTCTTCTACAGAGGAAACATAGATATTCCCTGAGCTATCAACTGTGACATACATTTCCCATCCAGAGAAATAAAATTCATCACTATTTGGTATATTTTTAATTTTTAAGACTAAAGTTCCATCTGATGTGTATTTTGCAATTGTTTGATGACCTGAAACATAGACGAATCCCTCACTGTCTATATACATACCAGCAAGATGGATATTATGGCCGTCAACTTGTGTGATCCATTTGGTTACAAATTCGTATTCTTCTGCGTGCCCAAAAGTCACTAGAGAAAAGAGTAAAATTAAATTTAAAATTGTTATGAGGCTTCTTTTTTTCATTTTTTCCCCCATTTATTTATGGTTTCTCTCTAAAAATTCTCAATTCCTTTTGAAATAAAGGAATAAGTTCAAATATAGGAATAAAATACTCCTTTTTTTTAAAAAAAGATAGAGTTGATGTGACAAAAATTGGAAAATGTAGTGATAAACTCAAGTGGAATTTTTCCCTCTGTCTGTTTGTTCCTTTTCCTCCAAAACTATATACTACTCCTCATATTTTTGTCAAGACAGCATACTTGCACTTTTCCCTTTAATAGCACGCACCGCTAGCGTCTCACAAGGGTAGGTGGTATGCTCCAATCTAAACTTTTCCCTCGTATTAAAGGTAAGAATAAGCACCTTAAAAGTAAATAGCCTTTTGAGGTGATTTTGGGGATGAATTTTCCTTTTATTTGGATCAGACATAACTCTTTGAATACAGAATGATTTGGGATTAGACAAATTTATATGATATAACATATTATTATTACTCTAAAAGAAAAAGGATTTATTGATGGAAGAAAACGCAGGAAAAGTTCCGGATAAAATTCGACCTTTTGTAGCCTTCCCTTCTATAATTATAATAAAGAGACTGAAGAAGATATCTTGCTTATACACAATATACATAGAGGAGAAAGAGAAATGATTTACAGCGATAAAGTCATGGATCATTTTCAGAATCCGCGGAATGTGGGAGTGATTAAAAATGCAGATGGAATTGGTAAAGTTGGCAATCCAGTCTGTGGTGATGTGATGGCTTTTTATATTAAGGTCAAAGATAACCGCCTTGTGGATATCAAGTTTCAGACATTTGGCTGTGGTGCTGCGATAGCTGTCTCCAGTATGGTCAGTGAAATGGCCATGGGGAAAACAATTGAAGAAGCTCTAAAAATCACGAACAAAAGTGTAGCAAAAGAGCTGGGAGGTTTACCTAAGAACAAGCTTCACTGCTCAAATTTAGGAGCAGATGCTCTTCATGAAGCCATAAAAAATTACAAGGAGAAACAGGAAACTCTGGAAAAAGTAACTCCTGGAAAGTCAGCTTCAAGCGATAAATTCTACTGCCCCTACTGTGATGATCCTCTTGAGGGATTTGAGAATTACTGCAAAAAGTGCAAGATCGAATTTGAAGAATGTCCTGAGTGTGGAAAACCCTCCAAAAAAGGGGAAGAGAGGTGTATACACTGCGGGGCTAAAAAGTGAATAAAGAAGAAATTGTTTTCAAAATAGAGAGATTAAAAAAAGAGAAGAACGCCGTCATTTTGGCTCACAACTATCAGATTGGTGAAGTCCAGGATGTGGCTGATTATATTGGTGATTCCCTGGGTTTAAGCCAGAAGGCGGCTCAGGTGAAGGAAGAACTTATTATATTTTGCGGGGTTCACTTTATGGCTGAAACAGCTTCGATACTGGCGCCGGAAAAAACAGTCCTTATGCCTGAAATTAAGGCTGGCTGCCCTATGGCGGATATGATAAATGCCTCAGAGCTTAGAGAATGGAAAAAAGATTATCCGGGAAGCAAAGTAGTCTGTTATGTTAATACCACAGCCGAAGTCAAGGCCGAATGTGATATCTGCTGTACATCATCCAATGCTGTTAATGTCGTGAATTCACTTGATGGAGATACGATTCTTTTTGCCCCGGATAAGAACCTTGGCGCCTATGTTGCCAGGCACACAAAGAAAAAGATTATTCCCTGGGATGGATACTGTTATGTTCATAACAACATTCTGGCCAGGGATATAAAAGAAAAGAAGAATCTGTATCCTGGAGGAGAAGTCTGGGTACATCCTGAGTGTCGTCCTGAGGTGATAGACCTTGCAGATAGAGTTTTTTCCACAGGAAAAATGGTTAAGGAGGCCCGCAAAACAAAAAAGAAAGACATTATTATAGGAACTGAAACCGGGATAATCTATAGATTAAAAAAAGAGAATCCAAATAAGAATTTTTATCCGGCTCGGGATATGGCACTTTGCTCAAATATGAAAAGGATAAATTTAATAAAAGTTTTAAAATCTTTAGAGAATATGAAACATGAAGTCAAAGTTCCTCAAAAAATCAGCCAAAAGGCAAGAGGAGCCATAGAAAGAATGGTCGAGATTTAGAGATAAAAGCTGGAAAAAAATTCCTGAAGAGAAGTTAAAGAAAAAAAATCACAAGCTTTTAGCTTGAACATAGATAGTACAGAATCCCGAGTCTTTAATACAGAGAGCAGAAGAAAGGGGAGGAAATGAAAAGCGCAAAAGAGAGAATTGAAGAGATGATTCTAATTTTAAGGAAAAATTACCCCGGAAGCCATACAGCCCTCAAGTTTGAAACACCTCTCCAAATCCTTGTGTCCACTATTTTATCTGCCCAGTGTACGGATGAAAGAGTCAATCAGGTCACTCCGTTGCTCTTCCGGAAATACCAAACCCCTGTGGATTTTGCAGCTGCTAGCCAGGCTGAATTGGAAGAAGAGATCAGGTCCACAGGTTTCTACAGGAACAAAGCAAAAAACATTATCGGCGCTTCAAAAAAAATTGTTGAGGATTTTGGAGGCCAGATGCCGGATAATATGGAAAACCTCCTTACATTGCCTGGAGTGGCAAGGAAAACAGCAAATATTGTCCTCTCCAGCGCTTTTAAAAAAGCTGAAGGGATTGCTGTTGATACCCATGTGAAACGCCTATCTCAAAGATTAGGTTTGAGCAAGGAGAAAGACCCGGATAAAATTGAAAGAGATCTCATGAGGATTGTCCCGAGAGAAGACTGGATCGAGTTTAATTATTTGCTTGTCAACCACGGCCGGGGAATATGCCAGGCCCGGAAACCGAACTGCCCTGAGTGTGAACTCAAATACCTCTGTCCTTCAGCCAGAGAATTTTTCACGGAGACTGAACTTAATCCTTAATTAAAAAAATGATAAAAGAAGCAAAACTTTACCGCACTCTCCAGGGGAATAAAGTTTCCTGCTTTCTCTGTAATCACCGCTGCGAGATTGCTGACTCGAAATTTGGTATTTGTGGTGTAAGACAGAATAAAAAGGGAAAGCTTTATACACATGTTTTTGGTGAAGTCATTGCTGCTCATATCGACCCAATCGAAAAAAAGCCGCTTTATCACTTTTTGCCCGGAACAACATCTTTTTCCATTGCTACTATAGGATGTAATTTCCGCTGCCCTTTTTGTCAGAACTGGCAGATCTCACAGGCTTCAAAAAGAAAAGAGACAGGATTGTCAGGCCAAAAGCTTCTGCCTGAGGAGGTTGTAAACAGGGCAAAGAACCACGGCTGCCAGAGTATTTCTTATACTTACACGGAACCTACGATATTTTTTGAGTACGCGTATGAAACAGCCAAACTTGCTGCAAAAGAGGGCCTGGCTAATATTTTTGTCACCAATGGCTATATGACTGCAGAAGCTCTGGAGACAATCAAACCTTACTTAAATGCCTGCAATGTTGATCTCAAATCTTTTAGAGAAAAGTTTTATAAGGAGATATGTCAGGGGCGCCTTCAGCCCGTGCTTGATTCTATTCGCCTCATGAAAAAATTAAACATCTGGGTTGAAGTTACAACTTTAGTGGTTCCTGGAGTTAACGATGGAGAAGAAGAGCTGAGAAACATCGCCCGTTTTATCGCTGAAACAGACCCAAATATTCCCTGGCATATCAGCCGCTTTCATCCAAACTACGAATACACAAATACTTATTCAACTCCAATTGAAACCCTTCGTATGGCCCTTTCAATAGGGGAAAAGGAGGGCCTCCGCTACATTTATATCGGAAATGTTATGGGAGAATCAGAGAATACTCTGTGTCCATCTTGCGGGAAAACCATTATACAAAGACATGGGTTTCACGCTTCTACTAACAAGGTTAAAGATTCCAAATGTTCTTTCTGTGGAAATCCCATTTCCGGAGTTTTTTAAAACGGTCACAATCTTAAAGACCGAGAAATTAATAGATAATAAGTATTGTCCAAAAGTGAAGTGATTCTGTGTCATCGCGAGGAGTGAAACGACGTGGCGATCTCTTATTGGTAATATGAAAACGGTTCTATTTTTCTCTGACTACTTAAATTTATTTTAACAATATTACTCTAATCAATTAAAATAGAACCGTCCCCATTTTAGATGGTAAAGCGAAAAACAAATGAGCCAGGTAAAAAGCCTTAAGGCGCGTGTCGTTCACAAACTTAAAAGTCAAGAAAGTGATAAGTTAGTAGAGAATTAAAAGTGGAAAGGTACAGATTTCTCGAACATACTGCTGATGCAAAATTTCAGGCATTCGGAAATACATTGGAAGAGGCCTTTTGTAACGCGGCTCTAGCCACAGCTTCTTTGATGTGGGATTGGGAAAAGGTCGAAAAAAAAATAGAGTTTAAGGTAACAATAGAAGGAAAAGACCTAAAGCAGTTACTCAACAGTTTTTTGGAAGAAATTATATATTTATGGGATACAAAGATGTTCCTTTTTTGTTTTGCTGAAAATCTGAGAATAGAAAAAAAAGGAAGCCGCTATAACTTGAGTGCTCTCTTCAAGGGAGATAAATATTCTGAGAAGTATAAAGTTTATGGAGAAGCCAAAGCCATAACCTACGATGAGATGGAAATAAAAAACAAGGGAGATTTTTTAGTTCAGGTTGTGGTTGATATTTGAGGAGAAAAAATGGATCTAAAAAAAATAAACGACTATACCTGGGAAATCCCAAAAAGCGGGGATATGAAGGTTTCAACGATCATTTATACTTCTTCAAAACTTCTTGAGAGTGTAAAGCGGGACCGGACTCTTCAACAGGCTAAAAATGTGGCCTGCTTACAGGGAATTCAGAAAAATGCTTATGTAATGCCCGATGCTCATCAGGGATATGGTTTTCCTATAGGTGGAGTAGCAGCCTTTGATCTAGATGAGGGCATTATTTCTCCTGGAGGAGTTGGTTATGACATCAACTGTGGAGTCAGGTTACTGAAAACAGATTATGTGGAAAAAGATGTCCACGGAAGGCGGACGCAGCTTTTAGCCGAGATATTCAGAGAAGTTCCAGCAGGTGTTGGCAAAGGCGGGATAACCCGTCTGGACCGGAATGGTCTCCTTGAAGTTTGTGTTAGAGGTGCGGAATGGGCTGTGGAAAATGGGTATGGACAAAGAGATGATTTAAAGAGGACAGAAGAGAATGGAAGGATGAGAGAAGCAGACCCCGGTTTTCTTTCCTCTCGAGCTGTGGAGAGAGGAATCCCCCAGTTAGGGACACTGGGAGCAGGCAATCATTTTTTAGAAATACAAAAAGTCTCCAAAATTTTTGATAGAGATGTTGCCCGGGCTTTTGGTATTCACTCGGAAAATCAGATTCTTGTCATGATCCACTGCGGAAGTAGGGGACTTGGACACCAGGTTGCATCGGATTATATACGGTTGATGGAGAATAAGCTTGGGAGCAGAGGATTACCTGATAGAGAGCTTATTAATGCTCCTGTGCGTTCTCAATTAGGCCAGGAATACTACAAATCCATGAGTGCAGCGGTCAATTATGCTTTTGCGAACCGCCAGATGATAGCCCATTGGGTGAGGAATGTTTTTTCTAAAGTTATGGGAAGTTCAGAGGGGATGGATCAGGTCTATGATGTCTGCCACAATGTGGCAAAGATTGAAAAGCACAGGATAAATGGAGAACTTAAAGAGGTCTGCATTCATCGGAAGGGAGCAACGAGGAGTTTTGGCCCTGGGCGGGAAGAAATTCCCGAAGTCTACCGGTCTGTGGGCCAGCCAATCATCATTCCTGGAAGTATGGGAACAGCCTCTTATATCCTTGTCGGGACTACAGAAGCAGAGGAACTGAGCTTCGGCTCTACAGCCCATGGTGCTGGGAGACTGATGTCAAGACATGAAGCCCGGCGCCGGTTCAGAGGAGAGAAGATTAAACAAGACATGGAGAGCAAAGGAATTGAGCTTAAGTCCACTAGCTGGAAAGGAGTGGCTGAGGAAGCCTCGCAGGCCTATAAGGATGTGGATGAAGTGGTTGAAGTCTCCCACAAGGTGGGGATAGGGAAGTTGGTGGCAAAGGTCATTCCTATTGGAGTTATGAAAGGCTGAATTATGTAATGACTTTATCGATATCCTTTTCCGCGTAATCCTCAAAATCCAGGGCGAGCGTGTATTCACTCTCGAGCATTTTGTAATGGCTGTGCTCCACTTTACTGAGGTATTCGAGAATTTTTTTCTGAGGATCTTCAAATCTTTTGGAAAGATTGGTATAAAAATTTTCTGCGGATTTCTCCGATTCCATAGCTTGATAGAGGATATCAACCAAAGGAGAAGATGGACTCATGTGAATGGATGGAAGCAAGTCTTCATCAACTTTGTCCGGAACTTGAATTTCCTCTCCTGGATTAAGATCGGCATAAAGCTTTTCCAGTACCTTCCTGTGTTTGTTCTCTTCAAAGGCCAGCCACTGGAATTTTTCCTTAAGCAGAGGATTTGAAACCAAACTTGCAAGGTCAGTGTAAGCTTTGTTCGCGTCCATCTCTGCTTTAACCGCGATTCCCAGAAGTTCCTCGTCGGAGGCTGTTGAAATATCAAACATTTTTATCTCCT
>Ga0114922_10000715_pt1 | contig 31960 bp, 23 predicted proteins | sample AartaG_FD_100975 | JGI IMG/M metagenome (GOLD analysis project Ga0114922, IMG submission 100975) | Deep subsurface microbial communities from Aarhus Bay to uncover new lineages of life (NeLLi) - Aarhus_00045 metaG | ecosystem: Environmental > Aquatic > Marine > Oceanic > Sediment | place... | reverse complement strand
TGTTGATTTGTTGATAATTTCCCGGCAACCATAACAAAGAGGAAACACCCGTTCCCATTCCGAACACGGAAGTTAAGCTCTTTGGTGCCGATGGTACTGCTCTGGGGGCAGAGTGGGAGAGTAGGACGTTGCCGGGTTTTTTTTCGCCTTTTTTTAGGATATATTTTGCTGTCTTCCGCTTTTTAATTGGTTTCCCAGGGAAAAGTGGAATGCCCCACAGAGCAAGATAAAAGAAGGAAGCATCTTTATTTCCGTGATAAAGAAACAGTCAGGCAAACTGATTCGTCAGCCCGTGTATTTTCCCCGGCGAGGAAAATCCACTTATTCCTCGGCTCGCTCTCCTCTTTGAGGAACCAAACCCGCTCGCCTCCGGGTGGCTTCCTAACCAGATTGCCTGACTTCCAAAGAAGTTGTCATGGAAATAAGGATGATTACATAAAAGAATCAATTTTTTATTTTTTTTGGTATAAAATATAGGTTGCATTTTTCTGATACTTTTTTTTAATATTATTATCATAAAGAATTGTTTTAACGAGTTCAAAGTGAGGTGGCAATTTCACAATGCATAATGTCATAATGAGTCCACAGCGACGCGGCAATCTCACAATATTATTTAGTAAAAAAAAATCCACAATTATTAAGGGAGAAAAAAATGAAAAAGACTTTTTTATTATTAGTTATGACAGGTGTATTGTTCTGGTCCGGCTCAAAACAAGAGGATAATCCTCTTTTAAGTGAATTTAACACAACTTTCCAGGTTCCTCCGTTTGATAAAATAATGGAAGAACATTATCTGCCGGCTTTTAAGGAAGGAATAGAACAGCAGAAAAAGGAAATTGATGAGATTATCAATAACACAGAAATCCATAATTTTAAAAACACTATTGAAGCCTTGGAAAGTACCGGGGCTTTGTTGAGAAGAGTCAGCAATGTTTTTTATGTTTTAAACGGAACAGAAACAAATGACCACATGCAGGAAATAGCAAAAGAGATTGCACCCTTACTCTCCAAGCACCGGGATGACATCCGGTTAAATGAAAAATTATTTAAAAGGATTAAAGCGGTTTATGTTCAAAGAGACAAATCAGACTTTACGGTAGAACAAAAAACGCTCCTCGAAAAATATTATAAAGATTTTGTTAGGGGAGGCGCTAACCTGGACATGGAAAAAAAAGTCAGACTGAGAGAAATCAATAAAGAATTATCACTCCTTACACTGAAGTTTGGCGAGAATATCTTGAAAGAGAACAATCGTTTTGAATTGGTTATCGAGAAAAAAGATGGCCTTGCCGGTTTGCCTGAAGCAGTGATAAAAGGAGCTGCAGAAGCGGCTTCAAAACGTGGGTATGAAGGCAAATGGGTATTTACACTTCATAAGCCCAGTATGATTCCCTTCCTACAGTATTCTGAAAAGCGCGGGCTCAGGGAAAAAATCTTTAAGGCTTATGTCAACCGGGGTAACAATAATAATGAACTGGACAACAAGGCTATCTTAGCTCGAATAGCAGCATTTCGTGTGGAAAAAGCATACCTATTGGGCTACAAAACCCATGCCCATTTTGTACTTGAACAGAATATGGCAGAAAAACCTGAAAATGTGTATAGCTTTCTTAATAGGCTTTGGAAGCCAGCCTTAGAGATGGCAAAAAAAGAAGCTAAAGAGCTTCAGGAAATGATAAGAAAAGAAGGAAAAGACTTTAAACTGCAATCCTGGGACTGGTGGTACTATGCAGAAAAGCTGAAAAAAGCCAAATACGAGCTGGATGAAGAGATGTTAAGGCCATACTTTAAGCTTGAGAATGTCATTCAAGGTGCTTTTTATGTTGCGAACAAACTTTATGGCATTCAATTTGTCGAAAGGACAGATATTCCAAAGTACCATGAAGATGTGAAGGTGTTTGAAGTTAAGGAAGCCGATGGTTCACATATAGGGGTTCTTTATACAGATTATTTCCCGAGAGCCAGTAAAAGGGGTGGAGCCTGGATGAACAGTTTCAGAAAACAATCAAAGTTGGGTGGTAAGGAAGTTCATCCGGTCATCACAAATAATGGCAACTTTTCAAAACCAACTGGAAACAAACCAGCATTGATTAGCTCCGAGGAAGTCAAGACTTTATTCCACGAATTCGGACATGCGCTTCATGGATTGCTTTCCAATTGTACATATAACAGGCTTTCAGGAACTTCTGTTCCCAGGGATTTTGTGGAATTGCCATCACAGATTATGGAAAACTGGGCATTAGAACCAGATGTCCTTAAGATTTACGCAAAGCACTATGAGACAGGTGAAGTTATTCCTCAGGCACTAATTGATAAGCTGAAAAAAGCCGGTCTCTTTAATCAGGGCTTTGCGTCCGTCGAATACTTGGCAGCCTCCTTCCTGGATATGGACTGGCATACACTGACCGAGGCTAAAGAACTGGACCCAGGAGAGTTTGAGACAAAATCATTGAGCAAGATAGGTCTGATTCCTGAAATTATAGTTAGATATAGAAGCCCCTATTTTAATCATATCTTCTCGGGTGGGTATTCTTCAGGATACTATAGCTATATATGGGCCGAAGTCCTTGATGCTGATGCTTTTGAAGCATTTAAAGAAACAAGCCTTTTTGACCGGAAGACAGCCCAGGCGTTCCGGAAAAACATTCTAGAGAGAGGCGGCACAGAAGACCCGATGACACTCTACAAAAGCTTCAGAGGAGCTGAGCCTAAGGTTGAATCTTTGCTGAAAAGAAGAGGCCTTAAATAAGCACCTTCAAAATTAAAATTGTCTATTTAAAAAAAGAGAAAAAAGGAAAAAAATAAATGGAGATAGTTTTTTTTATTTAGTAGCAAAAAATAGAACAGTCCCAATTTTATTGGCAATTTTTGAGGTAAAAAGATGGCTTTAAATGTGAAAATCAGAGAATATAAGCCGGAGGATCTGGAACAGGTCCTTGGATTGGTAAAAGAGTTAGAGACTGAACTGGCAGAGAAATTCAAAGATGTTAAGATAAAGTCAGGAATTGAAGACTACCGGAACCGCTATTTAAAATCTGGAAACAAGTACAGAACTTTTGTTGCTGTTGTTGACAAGAAGGTTGTGGGATATCTTATGGGGTATCCATCGCTCGGTGCTCCTGAAGTGGACAATATGTATGATATCCTGCCTGTCTCATCAAACTGGAATCCTCCGGAGTTCTTTCTGCAGATTACCTTTGTTTCAAAACCTTATAGAAACCAGGGGATTTCAAAGACACTTCACAAGAAGATAATCGATTATGCAAGAAAACAGGGACATAAAGAAGTCTATGCCTGTATTGCAAAATGGAACATCCCGGAAATCAAAGTTATCAGGTCGCTGAAATTTAAATTAAAAGATCTGGGTTATAGATACAGATTAACCTTAAAATTTTAAAAAGTAAAAAGGGAACGGCAACTTTTTTAATTGTTGGCCTTGATTCATCTGTAGGGGCTTGATTTATCAAACCCACAATAAGCAGGAAATTATACAAAATTTCATAACGAGTTGGAGAGTGTTATAGCAATCTTAATTTTTGTTATAACGTGAGATAGCCGTGCATTTTGAGATAAACGATACACCAGATGCTAAATATTACCTTTCCTATAAAAAAAACCCAGTACAGTATGGGAATCGTTATGAGAAGAGGTAAAATAAACAGTAAAACCATAGCTCCCACTAAATAAAGTCTAACCTTAGTTTCAGTTAATACAAATGCGATTATAAACATGAATAGAGTGATTAAATTAACAAACGGGACGAATGGATTATATAACATTATGTTCTTGAAAATCTGATGGTCTTATACCTAATAGGAATCTTGATAATCTTACATAATATTGATTTGTTATGTAAAGCTACACATACAAAGCGAAATGCTTACTTAGTTTTCCTCTTTCCTCTTTACTTATTTTTGTGCTTCAACTATCATTATAAAACAACTTTGGAGGTCCAATGGTTCACGCAACAACAATAATATGTATCCGCCATAAAGGGAAGATCGCCATGGCTGGTGACGGCCAGGTATCCATTGGCCAGACAGTATTGAAGCAGAAGGCCAATAAGATAAGAATTCTTTACAAAGGAAAGGTTCTGGCCGGATTTGCAGGGGCGACTTCGGACGCTTTTGCCCTGTTTTCCAGGTTCGAGGTAAAGCTGGAAGAATTTCGGGGGAATCTTTCCCGGGCAGCAATTGAATTGGCCAAGGACTGGCGGTTGGATAAGGCGCTCCGCAGACTTGAAGCTCTCTTGATTGTGGCTGATAAAGAAAATTCTTTTCTGATTTCTGGAACGGGTGATGTTGTCGAGCCCGATGATGGAATCATTGCCATCGGTTCCGGAGGGCCGTTTGCACTGGCTGCTGCCCGTGCTTTAATTAAGTACACCAAGTTAACTGCAAAAGAGGTTGCTATGGAAGCCATGGAGATAAGCTCTGGTATTTGTGTCTACACAAATAATCAGATTACAACCGAGGAGCTATAAATGGCAATTGCCCTTCCACAGAGTTTAAAAAAGTCGGATAGAGAACTAAAAGAGACCGAACTTACACCCTATGAGATCGTAGCCGAACTGGACAAGTTTATCATCGGGCAGAAAGATGCTAAAAGAGCGGTGGCAATAGCTCTGCGTAACAGATACCGGAGGAGGAAGCTTCCTCCCCAGCTTGCAGATGAAATTGCACCTAAAAATATTCTCATGATTGGTCCTACAGGGATAGGTAAGACCGAAATATCCCGCAGGCTGGCCAAGCTGACATCTTCCCCTTTTCTCAAGATAGAAGCCAGTAAATTTACAGAAGTGGGTTATGTTGGCCGTGATGTAGAATCCATGATCAGAGATCTGGTGCGGATCTCTGTTGATATGGTGAAGTCAGAAAAGATCGAGGATATTAGAGAGAAAGCCAAGAAAAATGCCGAAGAAAAAATATTGGACCTGCTTCTTCCTCCCTTAAAAAGAAAAACAGAGCCTGACGGCCAGGACGAACATTTAAAATTCCAGGAGACAAGAGAAAAATTCAGGAAACAATTAAGAGCTGGGCTGCTGGATGAGAGAATGATAGAGATCGAGATTAAGGAAAAAATGGCTTCTCCCCTGGAAATTTTCTCCGACAGTGGAATGGAAGAGATAGGAATTCATATTCAGGAGATTATCCCCGGTTTTATGGGAGGGAAGCCCAAAAGACGGAAAGTGAAAATAAAAGAAGCTCAGGAATATTTACTGGAAGATGAGCAGAAAAGGCTGATTGATATGGACCAGGTAGCCAGCCTGGCAGTGGAAAAGGTTGAACATTCCGGGATCATCTTTTTGGATGAGGTTGACAAAGTTGCAGGCCGGGAAACAGGTCGAGGACCAGAAGTCAGCCGTGAGGGAGTTCAAAGGGATTTACTTCCCATAATCGAAGGCACAACTGTCAACACCCGTTTTGGCCTGGTGAAGACAGATCATATTCTTTTTATCGGGGCTGGGGCTTTCCATGTCTCCAAGCCTGCCGACCTTATACCGGAACTCCAGGGAAGATTCCCTATCAGAGTGGAGCTGACGTCCCTGTATAAGAAAGATTTTGTCAGAATTTTAACCGAACCCGAGAACGCTCTTATCAAGCAGTACGAAGCTCTTATGGAAACTGAGGGTATAAAAGTAAATTACACTGAAGATGCTGTTGATGAGATTGCTGGAATTGCAGAACGGGTCAATGAGGATGCAGAAAATATCGGAGCCCGCCGGCTTCACACCGTCATGGAAAAAGTTATGGAGGAGATATCCTTTAAGGCCCCAAATATAAGAAAGAAAAAAATTCTAATTGACAGAAAATATGTTCAAGACCAGCTCAAAGATATTATAGAAGATCAGGATTTGAGCCGCTTCATCCTTTAATGAAGAGATTTTTTCCTTTTTTTATCCCGTTGCTGCTTTTGTTTTCTTTTATTTTCTGTGGAAGAAAGGGTCCTATTCTGCCTCCTCTCCCGCGGGTTATTCAGAAAATTGAAGTTTTTGAAATAGCCCAAAGGGGAGAAGCCGTTTTCCTTGAATGGGAAAATCCTACAGCTTATATAGATGGAAATCCTGTCTCTGAGATTGTTGAAGTTGAGATTTGGCTGGCTGAAAGAGCAAAGGGAGCTGCAGGAGAAAGTGCACAGCTTTCCCTGGATGAGTTTGAAAAAAAAGCCAGGATTTTAGCTACGATAAAAAAGGAACAATTCTCTGAGTTTCAGGTAATAAGAGACGAGACTTCGATCAGGCTGAGTTATCCCTATATGTTTTCAGGGGGGGACTTTATTGAGAAAAATTTGACCTTTGCTATCCGGGTAATTGATAGAAGAAAAAAGAAATCAACGTTCTCGGATTTGCTTTCTATCGAGCCAAAGTTTCTTTCCCTCCCTCCTAGAAGAGTCCGGGCAACCGTTTTTAAAGATCGAATCGAAGTCAGATGGGATCCTGCAGAAAAAAATATTGACCGGTCCTCGCCAGCTTATTTTAAAGGCTATAATATCTACCGGGCTGAGGGAGATGGTCTTCCCCGGCGCCTCAATTCTTTGCTTGTGAAAGAGGGAAGATACGACGATAAGGATTTTCTCATCGGGAGTGTTTATCGCTACTTTGTCAGGGCTTCTGCGGCAGAGTCTCCTCCTTTTGCGGAAAGCGACGATTCTGAGATTATTATGATCCTGGCCAGGGACACATTCCCGCCTGCTGCTCCAATAGATCTTGTGGCCATTGCCGCAGAGGATTTAATATCTTTGAGCTGGGAAACAAATTCTGAAAAGGATTTGGGCGGATACAGAGTATGGCGGAAGGGAGAAGGTGAAGAGGAATATACTCTCCTCACTCCCAAGCCTATTCGTGAGAACGCCTATAACGATACAACCGTAAAAAAGAACAAAAGATATTATTATGCTATCACTGCTCAGGACAAATTAGGGAACGAAAGTCCAAAGTCAAAAAGCATATCCGAGATTATAAAGAACAAATTTTCATGAAGATTTATCGATATAAACACGAGAATAAAACTTTCTGGGGAATTTTAAAAGAAGAGACTCTTTTTCCTTTGGAGGGCTCTGTATTCGGACAGTTCAAAATCAAAAAGAAAGGAGTTCCAATCAGTGAAGTGACTTTGCTTCCTCCTGCAAAACCTTCTAAAATTGTTGCCATCGGAGCGAACTATAAGAATCACGTAAAGGAAATGGGAAGAGAACTACCTAAAGAACCCTTGATATTTCTTAAACCCCCCTCAGCAGTTGTGGGACCCAGTGATATTATTGTCTATCCCAGAATGACAAAAAGAGTTGATTATGAAGGCGAGCTAGCTTTGATTTTAAAGAAAAAAGCATGCCTTCTCGGAGACGAAAACGATGTGGCAGAGTATATTCTTGGCTACACCTGCTTTAATGATGTGACAGCCCGTGACCTCCAGAGAAAAGACGTTCAGTTCACAAGGGGCAAGTCTTTTGATACATTTGCTGCCGTGGGGCCTTGCATTGCCACTGATGTCGACCCTTCCCAGCTTAAACTTAAGACTTTTATAAACGGGAAACTAAGGCAGTCATCCAGCACGAAGAATTTAATTTTTCCGATTCCCTTTTTGGTAAAATTTATTTCACGTATTATGACTCTTGAACCGGGGGACATTATCACAACAGGAACTCCGGCAGGAGTAGGCCCTATGTTCCCGGGAGACAGGGTTGACGTGCAGATAGAAGGAATTGGAACTCTATCTAATACCGTTATGAAGATAAAGTTAAAATAACGCGGGAATGCCGGGAAAAGCGTAGAGGGAATGCCGTAAAAAATCTGAATGTGAGCAAGTCCATTCTCATGTTTTTTCCCAAGACCCACAGAAAATAGAAGATAGACGGAAAGGATAAATACCGGGCAGGAAAGAAATAGGCTTTTATTTTATACTGGACTTCAATAAAATATAAACGCGGAACATAATAGACAAAAGGAAAAAGGACAGATAATAATATTTTATATTTTGAGTTTACTAATATTCAACGCATTTATTGTTGTGTTTTCGCGAGGAGCGTAGCGACGTGGCGATCTCTTTTTTCCAGGGGCTTGATTTATCAAGCCCACATTTCATGAAAAGATTGCCACGTTCCCTTTTGTCGCTCGCTATGACAATGTAACAATATTCATTGCGTTTATATTAGGTGGAGGTCTTTATGAAAATATTTTTAGATACAGCCAATCTGGATCAGATTAAAGAAGCAGCAAGTTGGGGAATATTGGATGGGGTCACGACCAATCCAACCCTGGTTTCGAAAGAGAATATGAAGTTTGAGGATTTAATAAAGAAAATCTGTCAAGTTGTCCCTGGTCCAGTGAGCGTGGAATGTGTTTCAACAGCATCAAAGGATATCATTAACGAAGCAAGGGGCTTAGCAAAGTTGGCTGAGAATGTGGCCGTGAAGATACCGATCAATTTGGAAGGCCTTAAAGCGACAAAGGTTTTATCAAGAAGGAATCAAGGTTAATACAACTTTGATATTTTCCTCAAACCAGGCTCTCCTGGCGGCAAAAGCAGGAACTGCGTTTGTGAGTCCCTTCATAGGAAGGCTTGATGATATTTCTCACGAAGGGATGGGATTGGTCGATGAAATCATGGCGATATTTAATAACTACGGTTTTGCCACAGAGGTAATTGTTGCCAGTATCAGGCATCCCCTCCATGTGGTGGAAGCTGCTATGACCGGCGCAGACATTGCCACCATACCCTTTGGCGTCCTTGAAAAAATGGTTAGGCATCCACTGACAGATATCGGGATGGAAAGATTTTTAAAGGATTGGGAAAAAGTCAAGCGCTGAATACCGGTCAGGTGAGATAAAGATGACTATTGAAAAAAAGCTAGAAGAGCTAAGAAAAAAAACAAAATCAGCTGATTTAGGTGGAGGCAAGGAGAGAATTGAAAAGCAGCACAAGGCCGGGAAATTTACGGCAATGGAGAGGATAAATCTTCTTCTGGATGAGGGTTCTTTCCAGGAAATGGGCAAGCTTGTAGTGCATCAGAGCCGGGACTTTGGCACTGAGAAAAAGAGAATTTATGGTGATGGTGTGGTTACGGGCTACGGTACGATCGATGGCCGCACAGTTTTTATCTTTGCCCAGGATTTCACTGTCTTTGGAGGCTCTTTGAGCGGGGCGAACGCAGCAAAAATCGTAAAAATTATGGACTTAGCTTTGAAAGGAGGCGCTCCTATTATAGGCCTCAATGATTCTGGAGGTGCCCGTATTCAGGAAGGTGTAGCTAGTTTAGGCGGGTATGCGGATATCTTTTTGAGGAACGTTCTTGCTTGCGGAGTTATTCCCCAGATTTCAGCTATTATGGGACCGTGTGCTGGAGGAGCGGTGTATTCACCAGCTATAACAGATTTTATCATCATGACAAAAGATATCAGTAATATGTTCATCACCGGGCCGGATGTGATCAAAGCCGTAACAGATGAAACTGTTACGATGGAAGAATTAGGAGGAGCAGAAACTCATAACGCCATAAGCGGGGTTGCCCATTTTGCGGCTGAAGATGAGAAGCACACCATGGCTTTGATCAGAGAGCTTATCTCTTTTATTCCTGATAACAACATGGAAGATCCTCCTGTAAAGGAGACTTCAGACTCCCCGGACAGGATAAACGAGGAACTTAATCTCCTGGTGCCTGATGATCCCAATCAGCCCTATGATATAAGAAAAGTCATACAGGAAGTTCTGGATGACAACTATTTTTTTGAAGTTCAAGCTCAGTATGCGAAAAACATCGTGATCGGGTTTGGCCGTCTCGGGGGAAAATCCGTTGCTATTGTGGCCAATCAGCCGGACCATCTGGCAGGTGCCCTGGATATAAGCGCTTCTGACAAGGGGGGGCGGTTTGTTCGTTTCTGCGATGCTTTTAATATCCCCCTTATTACTTTTGAAGATGTGCCCGGATTTCTACCCGGAGTAGCACAGGAACACGGCGGAATTATCCGGCATGGAGCAAAGCTCCTTTATGCTTTTGCTGAGGCAACTGTGCCCAAGATAACAGTCATAACCCGGAAAGCCTATGGAGGAGCCTACTGTGTTATGGCTTCCAAACATATTAGAGCGGATATTAATTATGCCTATCCTACGGCTGAGATCGCTGTTATGGGTCCGGAAGGCGCTGTGAATATAGTTTTTAGACGCGAGTTTGAGGAGATAAAAGATTCTGTAAAGCAGAGAGAGCTAAAAGTAAAGGAATTCAGGGAGAAGTTTGCCAATCCTTACATCGCCTGTGAAAAAGGTTACCTCGATGAGATCATCGAACCTAAATTTACGAGGACGAAGCTTATAGCCGCATTAAAGATGCTTGAGAATAAGAGAGACAAAAATCCGCCAAAAAAACATGGAAATATTCCATTATAAATAGAAGCAAAAAAGCTAGTAAGATAAATATATTATTCTTGCAAGGAACCTAAGAAAAATGTTCTTGCAAGGGAGCTAAGAAAAATGTCATTGCGGGCGAAGCGTGGCAATCTCACAATTTTTATAGTAATTGCGGGGAGCGAGGTGATGCGGTAACCTCGTCCTTTTCTTGTAGGGATTTGATTCATTAAATCCACAATGAGTAATAGATGAAAAAAATGGCCAAGATATTCAAGAAGATACTAATTGCGAATAGAGGCGAGATCGCTGTCCGGATCATCAGAGCCTGCCGGGAGCTTGGTGTTATTCCTGTGGTGGTTTATTCAGAGGCAGACAGGAAAGCCCTTCATGTCAGGCTTGCTGAGGAAGCCTATTATATCGGAGAGGCTGTTCCTTCCCAGAGTTACCTCAACATTGAGAAAATAATTGAGGCCGCAAAAAAGAGTAAAGCCGGGGCAATCCATCCCGGTTATGGATTTCTGGCTGAAAATCCTGAGCTTGTGGCTAGATGTGAAAAAGAAGGGATTGTTTTTATCGGACCTCCCTCAAGGCCAATGGAAATAATGGGGAATAAGACAGCATCCCGTGTAAAAATGACAAAAGCCGGTGTCCCGGTTATCCCTGGTACCCTTAAGCCTTTAAAGAACGAAAAAGATCTGCAGGTAAAAGCCGAGAAGGTAGGTTTTCCTCTTTTGCTTAAAGCAGCAGCTGGTGGTGGAGGCAAGGGATTAAGATTGGTGACACGGAAAAAAGACCTACTCTCTTCATACAGAATTGCCCGGTCCGAGTCCCAGGCGAGCTTTGGTGATCCATCTATCTATATTGAAAAATACATAGAAGAGCCTCATCATATCGAGATTCAAATCCTGGCTGATAATTTTGGAAATATTGTATACCTGGGGGAAAGGGAGTGTTCCATTCAAAGACGGTATCAGAAAGTCCTGGAGGAAACGCCCTCTCCTTTTATAGATGACAGGATACGGAAGGAAATGGGACAAATTGCCGTGCAGGCAGCAGCAGCTGTAAATTACAGGAACGCGGGAACTGTGGAATTTGTAGTAGATAAAAATAAGAATTTTTATTTTTTAGAAATGAATACCAGGCTTCAGGTTGAGCATCCTATCACGGAAATGGTAACAGGTATTGATCTGGCTAAAAGTCAGATTGAAATAGCAGCAGGTTTTCCTTTGAGTTACCGTCAGGAGGATATAAAACCAAAGGGATTTTCGATGGAGTGCCGCATATATGCCGAGGACCCTGATAATGATTTTTTGCCATCTCCCGGGAAAATTGTCCATCTTCATACTCCAGCAGGAGGCCTGGGAGTCCGGGATGATAACGGAGTCTACGAAGGATACGAAGTCCCTCTGGAGTACGACCCGCTGCTCTCCAAGCTTATTACCTGGGGAAGCTCAAGAACTGAAGCTATTCACCGCATGCTCAGAGCTCTATCTGAGTACCAGGTTTACGGTATCAAAACCACGATTCCTTTTTTCAAACGCATTCTTCTTCACCCGAAATTTTTCGAAGGAGATTACAACACGCATTTCATCTCAAGTCTTGAGAAGGAAGAAGATGGTAGAGAGATCGAAGACAGAAATGTGGCCTTGATAGCGGCAGGAATTAAAATCTATTCAGAGAGAAAAACAGGATCTGCGCCTGCTCCAAAAAGAAAAGAGAGCAACTGGAAATTTCAGGGGAGACTGCAGAATTTTGCAAACAGGCGTTAAAATGAATTTTTCATTCTGGCTAAACGACAAGGAATTTAACATAAACTTAGAAGAAAAAGTTAAGAATGATATTCTGGTCTCCCTGGGAAAAAAGAAATACCGTGTTTCTGTCGAGTTCTTAAGCTCTGATGAAATTATTTTGAATATAGACGGAAAAATTCATAACGTTTTTATCAATTCTAATTCTTTGTCTTATTCTGTTTATGTGAATGGAAGGTTTTTTAAGGTTGAGAAAAAATCGGACTCTCAATTTATTGGGGAAAAAGGGGCTAAGCCCGGAAAGAGAGATATCAGGACATCCATGCCAGGAAGAATTGTAAAGGTTTGTGTTCAAGAAGGGGATAAAGTGAAAGGAGGCCAGGCTGTTTTGGTCTTGGAAGCCATGAAGATGCAGAATGAGATCAAGTCCCCTCAATCCGGGATAATAACCAAAATAAATCCCGAAGCCGGCGATTCAGTAGAAGCTGGCGCGCTTCTCTTTTCCATCGAGTAACCTGGATTATTCATAAAAACTGCCGACACTATTTTTTATTTTTAATGATACAAGCATATTACATTGATTCTTTCTCAAAGTGTATTGTCATAACGAGTCTGAAGAAGATTGCCGCGCTACGCTCGCAACAGGCTATGCAATCACACAAAATTAATATTCAAACCCTCTCCAATGAACTCATTTTAACCTAATGTCGGCATTTTTTTTCCAATTTTTATTAGGCGTTAGAAAGCAGTCCCAGATGAGACTTAAGAGGAGTTTACATCCGAAATTTATATTTTTGGCGAAAAATGATATATTTATAGATGGATTCTGCTGAGTAATTCGTGAGTTATCATGAAGATAAAAAGGACATTTAAGAGTCTACTTATTATTTCCGTTGTTTTCTTTTTCTTGTTTAGTGGTGGAGTGATACTTAAAAATTTCTTTCTTTCCCAGATAAAGAATAAGATCCAATCAGACTTTGACTATGATCGTATTCATATGTCTGCCTTCCCTCCCGTCCTTGTTATTGAGAAGTTGAGGACACGAACTTCTTCGCCTTATTTTTCATCTGAAAAAATTGAGATGAGAATCTCTTATAGAGCGTTGTTGACAAAGCAAAGGCCAGTCGTTGTCTCCATCGAACACCCCGTATTGAAGCTTTATGGCTCCTACGGGAAAAAGGAAAAAGGGGAAAAGACAAAATTTGACTATTCTTTTCCATTTTTGGTGGAGGAAGGATACGTAAGAGAAGGAGAATTTTATTTTCTTGGAAAAGACGTAAAATTCAAATCCACGGGGATCAGTGCTTACTTTACCCAGGGGAGAAATAGATTTTCTATAAGGGCAGAAGCGAGCGAATATGTTTTTTCTCCAGGTTCAACCCTGCCGCAGTTAGAAGGGAAAGCCAGTTTTTTAGTTGAAAGCCGCGGTAACGAAATCACTATAAAGAGTTTAAAAGTCGATGGGTCAGATTTTAGCCTGAATGCAGAAGGGAGGCTGATTGACCTTTTAAATCCTGAGCTCCTTCTTGAAACTTCTTTTAAAACCAGAGTACCGCTTGTTGCCGATCTGCTCCAGCTCCCTTTTGAATGGGAAGGCGAAGTAGAAGGAGAGGGGACTCTAACGAGAAATAAGAAAGAGATTGTTTTTGAAGCCGATTTCTGGAGCGATAACCTCTTCTTTAATAAAATCTACATGGGGAAAGTTAAGGGGAAGGTAAATTCCAACGAGAAAACCGGACAGACAATTGTATTTAATATCAATAAAGGTGCATTACCTGAAGAAATTGTAAGCATTCATATAAAAAATAAAAAAATTGAGGGGAATGTCCAGGGAGCTTATCTGGAACCCATAACAGATTTTTTCTCTCTGCCGTGGCCAGTCGCGTCCCCCGTTTGGGGAGATTTTTCAATTGATGCGGAGAAGCTTCGGGCCAGTGTTGAGTTCAGGGATGAGTATTTCAGAGAAGAACCCGGGCTTTTTCCTTTTCGCGGCCCGGTCGAGTTCAGCTGGGACCTGAAGAACGAAATCTTCTTTTCTTCTCAAAGCCTTTCCTCAGATTTTGCACATGTTGATGTTAGCGGCAAAGTTTATATTGGCCAGGATGTGGATGTAACCATTCAGGGAGATGTTTTTAATGTCAAGAAGGTGCGGGAGTTTACATCTCTTATATTTGGAAAAGAATTCGAATTTCCCGAGATTAGAGGGAGTGGCATATCCAATTTGCGGATTTTTGGAGATTATAACTTTCCTCAGGTTCAGGCAGAGTTTTCTTTGTCTCCCGGGGGTTTTGATAAATTTGAGGCTTATTCTGTTGAAGGTGAGTTCAAGATAATTCAAAGTGATTTTATGGGAAGATTTGAGATTGATGACCCTTTTATGAAGGGGGAGGTTGGTGTTGTCTCGAACCGGGATGGAGTGGAAGTCGATATCCGGCTTGACAGGGGATTAGTTGAAAAAATTTTTCCGGTTCTGGATATTATTTTTCCTCTTCAGGGGGAAGCTTCAGGAAATTTTTTAGTCATACAAAAAGACAAAAATGTTCAACTTGAAGGAAATTTTTCCGGCCCTTTGATAAAATTTCTAGACCGGGAATTAAGCGAAGTAAGCGGAAAAGTCATGTGGCAGGAAGGAGTCCTTTCCTTATCGGACATTCAATTTCGTTTGCACGAAGGTTTGTTTAAAGGCAGCACAAGTATTGGACTTTCAAGCCAGGCGTTTGACGTCGACATTCGGGCTGAGGGAGTTAACCTTTCTTCTCTTTATGCCGGTGTTAAGGGAGAGCTGGGATTCAGCCTTAAGGGAAAAGGTGTTTTAGGCCAGGACCTGGCTTCAGGCCCATTTGAGATTAAAGACCTGCATTATTCTCCCCTCCAGAAAACCGAAGCAAAGGGGGAGGCAAAACTTGGATTCTCGGAAGGACGAATCGGCTTGGAAATAGAAGGAAACTTCCTTCCAGGGGAAAATGAATTTAATATTTCCTTTGATATTCCTGTTCATGAAGGTGTGTTTCTGGTCGACATAAAAGGCGGCTTTAACAACCTTGACCTCCTGCTTCCGTGGAAGGGTGCAGAAGGGCACGTCAATTATCTGGCTGAAGTAAAAGGCCAGTGTGCTTCCCCTGAGGTTAAAGGCGCTATTGATTTTCAAGGAACGGTTTTCCCGCTGCAGGGATTTGCCCATGCTTTCAGGGATTATTCCGGTTTGATCTTTGTTGAAAACAGTAAAGTTACATTTCGTTCCCTCCAGGCAAAACTGGGCGGAGGTGATGTGAATGGCTCAGGTGAGCTGAGACTTGGGAAGGGAGGAATTGAGACGATGGATGTCAGGATGGAAGGGAAAAATCTGCTCCTTTCCCCCTTGGAAAGAACCCGTGTTTTAGCTGAGGGCTCTTTGAATCTATTAAAGGATTCTGATCGCTTTGTTTTAGAGGGAAACTTTCTAGCTCATAAACTTTCCTGGAGGCGTGAGATTTATGAGAAATTTATTTTCTATTCAAGCCCCTATTATCAGGTGGAAAAAGAGCCGGGCTTTTTTGATAACCTTACATTAAACATCAGGTTGAGGGCAGAAGACGATGCATGGATGGAAAACTCTCTGGGCAGGATTCGGGGCAGGTTTGATTTAGCTATTATCGGCAGTGTGAACGCGCCTGTTGTACTGGGCGATATTGAAGCCCTGAGCGGGGATGTTTATTTTCAGGATAGAAGATTTAGAGTCCAGAGCTGTCGCTTGAGTTTTTTCAATCCTTTGACCATTGAGCCTTATTTAAGTTTTTTAGGAGAATCATACGTTAAAGATTATCGCGTGACATTTTCTCTTGAAGGCCTGATAGACCATCTCAATCCAGAATTTAGTTCTTCACCTCCGTTACCCCCGGAAGATGTCCTTACTCTTCTCGCAATAGGGGAGTCTTTTAGGAGGACTTATTCTTATGATATAAGCACACAGCAGAGTACGTACTCTCTCCTGTCATTTCAGATTTCAGAAGAAGCAAAAAAAAGCGCTGAGAAACTTTTCAGTATTGATCGGTTCAGGATCGATCCCTTTGTGCTGGAATCCTCAGCCGAAATGGCGGCTCGCTTAACCGTAGGGAAGAAATTATCAAAAAACCTATTTATTCTTTACTCTACCAACCTGACATCCCAGAGGGATGAGATAGCACGGTTAGAATGGGAACTTACGAGCGATTTCTCTATTGTAGGGACCCGTGATGAAAAAGGACGGATTAGTTTTGATGTTAAGATTCATAAGAGATTTTAGTTTGAAGAATAGAAAACAAATTCTCTTTTATTTTTTTCTTTTGATTTTGTTTTTTGTTTTTTTACCCGGGGAATCTGTTCCGCAATCCCGTAAGCCCATTCAATTTATAACTGAAATTTCTATTAAAATTGACGGCCAGCCCAACGGGGAGGATATGGAAGAGCTGATTCCTATCAAAAAAGGGGAGCTTTTTTCCTTAAAAAAGATTACAAACAGCATTAAACAGGTTTATAAGACCGGGCTTTTCTCTGATATTCAGGTCTTGAAGGAAGGAGAGCAGGAAGTCAAGCTGACTTTTCTCCTGACCAGGAAGCTTTTATCCCGGAGAATTATAATTACTGGTGAACAAAAGATTTCCCGGAAAAAGCTCAGGGAAGGCTTATACTCCTTGTTTGAAGGCAGCTTTTTTACAGATGAAAAACTGAATAAGGCTGTTGAAGAGTTAAAAGAGGCATTAATCAAGGAAGGCTATTTTTTTCCAAAGATTGAGGCTTATTCAAAGAAAGACCCCGGCAGTTCCTCAGTTGATGTGTTCTTTAACATTCACCCAACAAAGAAGTTTTTTATTAGGAAGATTACTTTCTCTGGGGAGAGAATTCTCCAGGATGATGAGCTAAAGAAAGAAATGAAGAGTAAGGAAGGGAAAGTCTACGTCCCTTCAGTGCTTGATGAAGATATCCTGAAACTAAAAAACATTTATAGTTCGATGGGCTATCAGAGGGCAGAGATTGATGTTGAAAAAATAAACTTTGATGAGGAAGAGGAAAATGTTGGCCTGTTTATAAAAATATTCCCTCATGAAAAAATAGAGATTGAAGTAAGAGGAGCTGAAGTTCCATTAAGTCTTTTGAAACCAATCTGGGAGGAAAGGATATTTGAGGAGTGGGGGCTGGCTGAAGGGAAAGCAAAAATATTAGGCTACATGAGGAAAAAAGGGCACATCTATTCCTCTGTATTATCCTTCATCGAAAAAGACAATAATAAGATGCGTGTTGTTTATAACGTAACCCCCGGGAAAAAATACACGATTCAGGATATTTCTTTTAACGGCTTAAATTATTTTACTCCTTCTGAGTTGAAGAAAGAGCTTGAGACTACAGGCAGAGCTTCTGTTTCAAGCTTGATGAATGGGGAAAGGTTGTTCGAGCTGCCTGAAGATATAGAGTACATCTATAAGACAAGAGGGTTTCCTGATGCACAAGTCAATTTCCAGTTTATGACCCCTGGAAACAGAGTGAAGGCTCTTTTTTTTATTGAGGAAGGGAACCAGGATAGTATTGAGAGGATATCATTTGAAGGGGCGTATATGTTTAGATTCCAGACGCTTTTTGAGCAGATAAGCAGTTTTGAGGGCGGTCCTTTCTTCCAGCTCAATATTCAGAAAGATATAGATAAGCTGGAGAACTTTTATTTGAACAAGGGTATCAGGGGAACAGATATAACGGCCAGGGTTGAAAAAGTCAGCGATCATGTTTTTTCTGTTGTTTTTGTTCTCAGAGAAGGAAATAAAGTAAAGATCGGAAATATTGTGATTACCGGGAATGTCGCCTCAAAGAGAAAGACCATTCTCAGAGAAATCAGGATAAAAGAAGGAGATTATGCTTTTTATGATAGGATAAGCGAATCAAAAAGAAGGCTTGAAAGGCTGGGTATTTTTACGAAAGTGGAGATTGAGGAAATTCCTATATCTTCGGAGAGAGAAAACCTTGTAGTCAGTGTCAGGGAAGGTGAGAGAAACTATGCCAGCCTGGGTATTGGATTGGAAACAAGGAGTGAACCTCAAACCTTTGCCATCTGGAATAATCCGTTAAGGCTCAGAGGAACAGGCGAGTATATCAGGAGTAATATTTTTGGCTCGGCGGCTCAGCTCAGCCTCGTCGGGCAGTTCAGCCTAAAAGAGAAGAGAGGAGTTTTTTCCTGGGAGCAGCCTTACTTTTTTGGAATCCTTTTGCAGACCTATTTAAATGTATGGCTGGAACAGGATGAGCGCAAAAGTTTCACTTATGACCGGCAGGGTGTCAGTTTGACGGCTATTAAACCCATAACGGAGAACATCTTGTTCCTGACAACCTTGAGATATGCAAGAACAACTCTTATTGACCTGGATATCGAAGAGTCAGAAGTTGACCGCCGGCATCAGCCCTTCTCTGCAACGTCTGTTTCCGGGAGTTTTCTCTGGGATAGGCTGGATGATCCGTTTAATCCAAAAAAAGGTACTTTTTTTAGTTTTGTCCTTGAATGGGCCTATCCCCTTTTTAAGGCCGAATCAGATTATCTGAAAACTTTCCTCAAGTATCAGCATTTTATTCCCATTTTTCCGGGTGTGACTGTCAGTGCGACTTCCCGTCTTGGCCTGGGGGGAGGCAGTAAGCCTATTCCAATTCATGAAAGGTTTTTTGGCGGTGGAAGCAACTCTTTCAGAGGGGAAAAATTTGACGAACTGGGGCCTAAGGACCAGACTTCCTTGAAACCGATTGGAGGGGAAGCTTTGATATTATTAAACATTGAAATGACGTTTCCCCTGCTTTCCGCGATTAAGAACTTATCAGGAGCTCTTTTTTACGACACAGGCAATGTTTTCGGGGAAGTCAAACAATTTAGTCTGGATTCTTTTCAAGATGCTGTAGGATTTGGGATTCGATATAAGACTCCCCTGGGTCCAGTAAGACTGGAGCTTGGCTGGAATTTGAGTGAACCGAGAGAAGAAAGAAAGGCTATATTTTTTATTACAATCGGAAATGTCTTCTAAAAAATTGTTAAAAATGTGGCGTACTGTTGTTATTGTCTTTCTAGCAGTAATACTATTATCGATTCCTGTAAATAGTTTTTCAGAAGAAATAGACAGCATAGCCGCAGTGGTCAATGAGCAGGTCATTACGTTAACAGACGTGAGGATTGCCGAGACCTTCGGATTTTACAGCAATGAGTTTAAGGAAGGGGCAAAGAATCTTCGTCTTTTAATCCTGGAAAAGTTGATCGATCAAAAATTAGTTATTCAATTATCAAGCGAAGAAATTAACATAAAGAAAGAAGAATTGGATTTTTTGATAAATGAAATTGATAATAAAATGGGTTCTGAGATATCTGCGGGAAAGCTTGAAGAGTTTGGTATGGATTGGGATGATTTAAGAGAGTATCTCCGGGAGAAGATGATTTATCAAACAATTATATCTCGGAAATTTGGTCATGGGAATATAGTCAGTTTAAAAGAGATCGGGGATTATTACAACCAGATCTATGTTCCTTCAAAAAGAGAAAAGGGAGAGGAGCCTCAGCCCATGATGGAGCTTCTTGAAGAGATCGAATCTGTTCTCAAACAGGAGAAAGTAGCAGCTCAAATAAAAGATTGGATAAAAAATCTAAGGAAAAAAGCAGATATTCAGATCAAAAAACGCGTAACGGTTTGATTTTTCAAATCCTCATTAACCCAATTGAGTAATCCGCATATATTATGTAATATAAATATCGCAACACTAATCATGGGCTAATAAGGAGTTAAAATGAGTCGTTTGGCCTTTTTATTCCCAGGGCAAGGTTCTCAGAAGGTAGGCATGGGGAAAGATTTTTTTGATCTTTTTTCTTCTGCCAGGGAGATTTTTAAAAGGGCGGATGAAGCTCTTGGATTTAAAATTTCTCAACTTTGTTTTGAAGGGCCTGAAGAAGAGCTAAAACTGACTCAAAACACTCAGCCCGCACTCCTCCTGGTCAGCTATGTGGCGTATGTTCTCCTTGGAAGAGAGGCAAGGATAGCTGCCGGTCACAGTCTGGGAGAGTATTCGGCTCTGGTCGCAGCCGGTTCACTGAAATTTGAAGACGCGCTTCGTCTTGTTCACAAAAGAGGAAAATACATGCAGGAGGCTGTGCCTGTAGGAGTTGGATCAATGGCTGCAGTGCTGGGTTCTGACTTTAATGATGTGGAAGAGGCTTTTACAAAAGTCAAAAAGGGAGTGGTTGAGATAGCAAACTGGAACAGCCGTGAGCAGATCGTAATCGCAGGACACAAAGAAGCGGTGGAAGAAGCTTTAACAAAAATTAATCCACCCCGTTTTGTTTTTTTACCGGTGAGTGCCCCTTTTCACTGCCAGCTTATGAAAAGCGCAGAGGAGAAACTCTCTTACGATTTAGACCAGGTTGAATTTAAGGACCTGAGGTTTCCAATAATTACTAATGTGGATGCAAAGATGATCAATAAAGGTGATGAAGCAAGAGATGCTCTAAAAAGGCAGGTAACAAGGCCTGTTCTCTGGTATAAATCCATGGAGATGTTGGACAAGGAGAAAATTGATATATTTGTGGAATTGGGCACGGGCAAAGTTCTATCAGGGCTGGCGAAAAGAATCAGCCGAGCCTGGGAATCTTCCCCGGCTTTATTAAATATTGAAGATTCGGCGACTCTGGAAAAAGCCGGAGAGGCTCTTTCATAAATGTTTTGAAAGGACGCGGGAACCAAACTTTATATAGTATTCTGCAGCTGAAATAACAGATGTAGCCATAACCAGCCATAGTCCTATCAGAGAAATAATGTTGAATTTCCCCAGGTATCTCTCTCCGAGAATCAATGAACAAATTGTAATTGTTTCCAGGAGCATTTTGTTTTTTCCCATTCTGGAGGCAGGAATGTTGATGCCTTTTGAGGATGCGATTGCTCTGAAACCTGTAACTGCTATTTCTCTTCCGATGATTATGACAGCCATCCAGGCAGGAACAGCTCCGAGTTCGACAAGGCAAATGAAAACGGATACTATGAGCAATTTGTCTGCAATGGGGTCCAAAAGCTGACCCAGAACAGTGATTTGTTTTCTTCTCCTTGCCAGAACCCCGTCAAGCGAATCTGTAATTACGGCTATAAAGAAGATGATAAAAGCAGTGAGTTCTTTTCCGCTAAATTGTATGAGGAGTACGACAACCAGAACGGGAATGAATAGTATTCTGAGTAAAGTCAGGGAATTGGGGAGGTTCATTAGTGGAGATATCCTATTATAGCTTCTCTATGTTGTCAAATATGATAAGCATCCTTATTTCCGTGATAAAGAAAAAGTCAGGCAAACTGATTCGTCAGCCCGTGTATTTTCCCCAGCGAGGAAAATCCACTTATTCCTCGGCTCGCTCTCCTCTTTGAGGAACCATGCCCGCTCGCCTCCGGATGGCTTCCTAATCAGATTGCCTGACTTCCAAAGAAATTGGCACGGAAATAAGGATGCTTACTCAAATATGAAGAAAAAAGGAATAATCTGATTTTTGTTGAAAAATCGAACATCTCCAAGTATATTGTTTAAAAGAAATGGCAAAAAAAAGCCCCGCCACTCCGATGATGGAGCAGTACTTTCGGATTAAAAAAAATTATCAAGATTGTCTTTTATTTTTCCGCCTGGGTGATTTCTACGAAATGTTCTATGAGGATGCAAACATTGCTTCATCAGTGCTCGAGATTGCGTTGACATCGCGCCAGAAAGTCCCTATGTGCGGCATTCCTCATCATGCAGCCGATTCATATTTAGGAAAGCTCCTCCGGCGTGGTTTTAAGGTGGCTATCTGCGAGCAAGTAGAGGATCCCAAGCAAGCAATAGGGATCGTGAAAAGAGATGTGGTTAAAGTTTTAACTCCTGGCACTGCTGTTGAGTTAGAAGTTGAAGAAGCCAAGGAGAGCACCTACATTGCCAGCCTGTATTTAAAAAATGAGGATTGGGGTCTGGCTCTTATTGATCTGGCATCCGGCCAGATGAAGACTGCCCAAAGCGATTCCCAGGAGAAGAGGTCTCTGGACGATGAGCTCTTTAAGGTATCACCTAAAGAGATTATCTTCCCTGAAGGAGATGCAGATAAAGTTAGTGCTGTGATGTCAAGGAGCGATATGGCATCTGTCTTGAGAAGTCCTCTGGAGGATTGGGCTTTTGATTATTCGCAGGCCAAAAATATTTTAGAAGAGCATTTCAAGGTTAAGTTTTTAGCAGGCTTTGATCTTGCTGAGAAAGACTTGGCTGTTTCAGCGGCTGGAGCTCTTCTGGATTATCTTAAAAAAGTGAGACAGGATTCGCTTTCCCTGATATATAAAGTTTCTTATGTCCAGTCTGGATACCAGATGATCCTTGATGCCACTACTATAAAGAACCTGGAACTTGTGAAAAACCTGAGAGATGCGGGAGTGAAGGGAACTCTGCTTGAAATCATTGACCTCACAAAAACTTCAATGGGAGGCAGGCTTATCAGGAGCTGGCTTCTTCATCCACTTCTTGATTGTAAAGAAATTGGCACCAGGCTGGATGCTGTCTCAGAGCTTCTCAGCCGCATAATCGAACGGCAGGATTTGAGAGAAAGTTTAAAAGAAATACTCGACTTGGAACGCCTCACAGGGAAAATTTCCCTGGCTGTGGCAAATGCCAGGGATCTTATTTCCTTGAAAAAATCCCTTCTGCCACTTCCACGGATAAAAAACTTGATTAAGCCTTTTTCTGCGAAGATGATGAAGAAGACACATAAACAATGGGATAATGCTCAGGACCTTGTGGACTTGATCGATAAGACAATACAGGAAGAGCCAGCTTTTTTGCTCACTGAGGGAGGAATTATAAATGATGGCTACAATTCTGAACTGGATGAGCTGAGGAAGTTAAGCCGTTCCGGAAAAAGCTTTATCACTCTTCTTGAAAAGAAGGAAAGAGAGAGAACAGGGATTTCCTCCCTTAAGGTTCGTTATAACAGGGTTTTTGGGTACTACATTGAAGTCACCAAGCCCAATCTATCTCAGGTGCCGGATGATTATATTCGGAAGCAGACTCTTGTTAATTCGGAGCGGTTCACCACTCCTGAACTTAAGGAATATGAAGAAAAAGTTCTGAATGCGGAGGAGCGTATAGCTGAGTTGGAGTACAACCTGTTCCTCGGGATAAGGGAAAAAATCTCGAAGGAAACCGTCAGGCTCCAGAAAATTGCCTCGGATATTGCTGTATTGGATGTGCTTGCCTCACTGGCTGAGGTAGCCTCCCTTCGCAGCTATCACCGTCCAAATTTGGACGTTCAAAACAGGATAAAAATTGTGGATGGCAGGCATCCTGTTATTGAGGTGACCAATGAAGAACCTTTTATCCCCAATGATACGTATCTGGACAAAGATGATAATCAGATTTTGATAATCACCGGACCAAATATGGGAGGAAAATCTACTTACTTAAGACAGGTTGCGCTCATCTGTATCCTGGCGCAGATGGGTTCCTTTGTGCCTGCCAAGGAGGCTGAGATCGGGGTTGTGGACCGGATTTTTACCCGTATCGGCGCCATGGATTTTTTAAGTGTAGGCCAGTCCACTTTTATGGTTGAAATGCTCGAAACAGCAAAAATATTAAACAATACTACAGAGAGGAGCTTGATTCTGCTTGATGAAATTGGGAGGGGGACAAGTACTTTTGACGGCCTGAGTATTGCTTGGGCTGTTGCTGAGTACCTCCAGGAGAAGGATGAAATCAGGGCTAAAACATTGTTTGCGACTCACTATCATGAATTGACTGAGCTTGCGCTGACATTAAAAAGAATCAAGAACTATCATGTTTCTGTTAAAGAATGGAAAGATGATATTATTTTTCTGAGGAAAATAATTCCTGGGCCGTCCAATCAGAGCTATGGTATTCATGTGGCCAAACTTGCCGGAATCCCCCGGCAAGTTGTGGATAGAGCCAAAGAAATCCTCTTTAATCTGGAGAAGAAGGAGCTAGATGATTCGGGGCTGCCGAGAATTGCTTATCGGTCTTCAAAAAAAAGGGATAAAGCTCAGCTTTTTCTATTCAAAGAGGATAAAGAACAGGAGAAGCTGAAAGATATCAAAGAGGAGATTGAGAACTGCGAGCTTTCGAATTTTACTCCACTGGATGCCTTGAATTTTCTCAGCCAGCTAAAGGAAAAAATAAAAGATGGAAAAAATGAAAAGGGGAATGTAAAGAGCAGGGCGCAGAGTGCAGAGCGCAAGGGCTCAAGAAAAAAGCCAAAAAATAAAAGCACTCAGAACAAAATAGAAGAATTATAGAGAAAAGATTAAAATTTTTCTGAATCGTCTCCGATATCGTATTCTTCTTCCTCTTCTTCTTTTGCTTCATCTCTAAATGAATCTTCTTCGAATACCGGGCCGTTCTTAACAAAACCTTCCCCTTCTTCTTCTTTTCGCTTTTCAAGGGCAGTCTCGAATTCTTCCTTACTTTCGTAGCGTCTTAGATAGTTTGAAACTGAGTCACTATAGAATAGTTCCAGATAATCATCCTCAACCTTACAGAAGATATATTTACAGTGGCCTATTTGCAGGTCGCCAATGGTTTCTAAAACTTCTGAAGTGTTTTTTATGGCGTCTAAAGTCAGCCAGCTCAATATTTCAATTTCTTCCATAACAGCCTACAATAAAAAAATAACAATTTTAAATAAATTGTCAAGTAGAAATTTGAAATTTAGATTCAAATGCTTTTATCTTGACATGAGAGGATTTGGATATTTAAATAGAAGAGGAGAAAAAAATGAAGTGGGATAAATTCACAGTGATGTCTCAAGAGGCCTTCCAGCTTGCTCAGTCAAGGGCCGAGGAGCTGGGCCATCAGGAGCTCAAGCCCATACATCTCCTCTGGACTTTTTTAAATCAGGAAGAGAATGTCATTAACTCGGTTTTAGCCAAGATCGGGGTTAATATATCAAAAGTTCGTGAAGACCTGGAATCGGTTCTGAGTAAACTGCCAAAGATTAAAGGTGGAGGAGAAGTTTACATTTCTTCCCCCTTAAGGCAGGTCATGAACAGCGCTCGGAGCGAAGCAGAAAAACTGAAGGATGAATACATTTCAACCGAACATTTGTTTCTCGCTATCCTGAAAAATGACTCCACTGAGGCCAGTAAGATTTTAAGGGAAAACGGAGTGAGTGAAGATGTTTTTCTAAAAGCTCTTATGGTTTTTAGAGGAACTCAGAGAGTTACAGACCCCCAGCCTGAAGGTAAATATCGGGTTCTCGAACGTTATGCCCGGGATATCACTGCGCTGGCAAAACAGGGAAAATTGGACCCGGTTATCGGCAGAGAGGATGAGATTAGAAGGATCATTCAGGTTCTCTCCCGAAGAACAAAAAATAATCCCGTTCTGATCGGAGAAGCTGGAGTTGGTAAAACCGCCCTTGCTGAAGGACTTGCCCAGCGTATTGCCAATGGGGATGTTCCTCAGTCTCTGAAAAACAAACGCTTGATTGCGCTTGATATTGGGGCACTCATTGCTGGAGCGAAATACAGGGGAGAATTCGAAGACAGACTGAAGGCCGTCTTGAAGGAAATAAATGAGGAGAAGGGAAAATCGTTCTTTTTATCGATGAGCTTCATACGATCATAGGAGCGGGAGCTGCAGAAGGTGCTGTGGATGCTTCGAACATGCTCAAACCTCCTCTGGCAAGGGGTGAGCTCCGTTGTGTTGGAGCGACAACCCTTAATGAGTATAAAAGAATCATCGAACGGGACGCAGCTCTGGAAAGAAGATTTCAGCAGATTTATGTGGGAGAACCTTCGGTAGAGGAGACCATTTCCATTCTGAGAGGATTAAAAGAGAAGTATGAAGTCTACCACGGAGTGGAGATCAAGGATTCTGCCATTATCGCGGCTGCAACCCTTTCCAGCAGGTATATTGCTGACCGGTATCTTCCTGACAAAGCCATAGATTTGATTGATGAAGCAGCTTCCCGCATCAGGATTGAGATAGACAGTATGCCTGAAGAGATAGACGAACTTGATAGGAGGATTATCCAGCTTGAGATTGAAAGACAAGCACTAAAAAAGGAAAAGGATAAAAGTGCAAAAGAAAAGTTAGACAAGCTGATAAAAGAACTGGCCAACTTGAAGGAAAAAAGCAGTGCTCTCAAAGCGCACTGGCAGAGAGAGAAAGAATTAATTGACACCATGAACAATTTAAAAGAGCAGGTGGATTCCCTCAAGATTGAGGAACAGAATGCAGAAAGAGAAGGTGATTTGGAGAAGGTGGCTGAGATCAGATACGGAAAGTTGGTCGAGACAGAAAAACAGATAAAAAAGACAGCCGGAAAATTGTCAGAGATTCAGAAGCAACGAAAAATGCTTAAAGAGGAAGTGGATGAGGAAGATGTGGCTTTGGTTGTCTCCAGATGGACGGGAATTCCCGTTACGAAGATGCTGGAGGGAGAAGCTGATAAGCTTGTGAAGATGGAGTCCAGCCTGGCTAAAAGAGTAATTGGCCAGGACCAAGCGCTCAGGGCTGTAGCCGATACGATTAGACGGGCAAGAGCGGGCATCCAGGATGCTTCTCGTCCTCTTGGTTCTTTCATATTTCTGGGACCGACCGGGGTCGGCAAAACAGAACTGGTCCGGGTTTTGGCTGAGTTTCTCTTTGATGAAGAGAAAGCACTGGTTAGGCTCGACATGTCAGAATACATGGAGAAACATACAGTTTCTCGGATGATCGGGGCGCCTCCCGGTTATGTAGGATACGAGGAAGGGGGCCAGCTCACTGAAGCCATAAAACGCAGGCCTTATTCGATTATACTCCTGGATGAGATAGAGAAAGCTCATGCTGATGTTTTTAACATACTCCTTCAGATTCTGGATGATGGCCGGTTAACAGACGGAAAGGGAAGAACCGTTGATTTTAAGAACACTATCATCATAATGACTTCTAACCTGGGAAGTCAGATAATCAAGAATCTCAGCCAGGATTTTGATAAGATGGAAAAAGAAATGAAGGTTATGCTGGAAAGCCATTTCAAGCCAGAGTTTCTAAACAGAGTGGACGAGGTCATCATTTTTAAAGCTCTCTCCCATGACGTCATCCTCAAGATTGTAGCCCTGCAGCTTGATGAATTAAGAAAAAGGCTGCAGCAGAAAAAAATTAAGATTGAAGTTAGTCATAAAGCTAAAAAATTGTTAGCAGAGAGAGGATATGACCCGGTTTACGGGGCTCGGCCGCTGAACAGGATTATCCAGCAAAACATCCAGAATCCCCTTGCGCAGAAAATAATAGAAGGGGAGTGTAAAGAAGGAGATACTGTTAAGATCGACGTGAGCGATAAAGATGATTTTATCTTTAAAAAATAATAATTGATTATAACTTTAAAAAGGAGAAAAACTTATGAAAGAGGAAGTTAAAAAAGCCCTGGAAGAGATTAGACCGCACCTAAAAGCCGACGGAGGAGATGTAGAACTTGTTGATGTTACAGAGGATGGGGTGGTGACGGTCAAGCTGTTGGGAGCCTGCGAGGGATGCCCTATGAGGGAAATGACTTTAACCCAGGGTATAACGCGTTTTATAAAAAAGAAGGTCCCTCAGGTGAAAGAGGTAAAAGCCGCTTAAGTCAGCCTTTAAAGTAAACCGCGCAGCAAGACTAAAGGAGACAAAAGGGAGATATTTTGTTTGACAAAAAAATTGAAAATTAGTAAACAAAGTAGAAATAAGAAGGAGACTTTTATGAAAAGAGGAAGAGTGGTTTTTTCTGTTGTTATATTACTCTGCTTTTTGAGCTCCATGGCTCTGGCTAACGGTTTGAATTTGAACAGCATTGGAACAAGAGCCCTGGCCATGGGAGGAGCTTTTGTCGGGCTGGCGGATGACTTCAGTGCCATTTACTGGAATCCCGCAGGAATTGCTCATTTTAAGCAAAAGCATTTTGGTTTTTATGCAACAGATATTATTCCTTCCAGTACTTACAAATTGGAGCCGGATATTCCCGGAATTGGAACTTTTCGCCTGATTAAGGCCGATACCGTGAGCAAGCATTACCTTTCTGGGCTGGCTGCCTATTATTTTCCTGTAAGCGAGAAAGTAGTGGCAGGAATAGGTGTTTATATTCCCTCCGGCCTTGGTGCCAGCTGGGATGGAGCGGATTTTGCTGCGATAGCCAATAATAATCCATCTCTTGATTGGAGGAGCAAGATTGGACTGATCACGATCTCTCCGGCACTTGCTTTTAAAGTAAATGATAATATTTTTGTGGGAGCAACCCTGAACATAAACTATGGAAAGTTTGACATTGCCATGCATGGTGGCGCTACAGATGCGCCCCTTCCTGTTGTTGACCTCGGTCAATATGAGGAAAGCATGACCGGATGGGGTTACGGAGCAACACTTGGAGTCCTGGTTAAACCCACGGATAAGTTGAGTATAGGAGCGACTTTCCGGACCGCCAGCACTGTAAAATTTGACGGAGATGCCTCACTTACAGGAATGTCTGATCTGGGTTTAGCGCTTGGAACGAGCCTAAATCAGACTTCAAACCTAAATAGAGAAGTCACCTGGCCCATGTGGTTTGCCACCGGGGTCTCATTTAAGCCCATAGAAGAATTGACCTTAACAGGGGACGTGCAGTGGACCCAGTGGTCAGTAATTGACACTCTGGAGACAAATTATTTGGATCCCGACTGGAAAAATATGATGGGGGCAAGCGGTGATGATAAAAGGCCGATGAATTGGGAGGATGCCCTTCAAATCAGGTTCGGGGCAGAATACAGGATAAAAAATTTCGCTTTTCGAGGCGGATATTATATAGATCCTTCTCCTGCTCCTGCACAAACCATGAATGTTCTCCTCCCCAATTATGATTTTAATGTGGTAACAATCGGATTTGGGTACGCTCTCAACGGCATTCAATTCGATTTTGGCCTTGAGTACCTGATGGGAAAAGAGAGAAGTGTTCCTTTTGATGTGGTTCCCATTGCTACTTTGCCTTATTTTGAAATTCAAATGCCTTCTGGTTTTGAAACAGCCATGCCGGGAACTTACACTATGAAGATAATCGTTCCCACTTTATCCGTAAGCTATAGATTCTAATAAGGGAGTCAGGGAAGCAAAGAAGTGGTAATTAAGCCCGGATAGGGTAAAATTCCCGGATTTTGATAAAGAGGAAAATAAACATGAAAATTCGAAAAGCCGTTATCCCCGCAGCAGGTTTTGGCACACGGTTTCTTCCTGCCACAAAAGCCCAGCCCAAGGAGATGCTGTCCGTTGTTGATAAGCCGCTCATCCAGTATTCCGTTGAGGAAGCTGTTCAGTCAGGAATTGAAAGTATTGCTGTTATAACAAGCCGGGGAAAGGCATCAATGGAAGACCATTTTGACGGAAGCCCTGAGCTAGAGCAGTTTCTGGAAGGAAAGGGGAAGCTTGATTTTCTTGAAGAGGTAAGGAGAATATCGAATCTTGCGGAGTTCTGCTTTATCCGCCAGAAAAAGGCCCTTGGATTAGGTCATGCTATCCTTATGGGTGAAGATTATGTGGGCCAGGAGCCATTTGCCGCCCTTCTACCTGATGATATATTCGACTGTTCCCCTCCATGTTTAAAGCAGCTTATTGATGTTTACACTGAATTTAAGGGAACGGTTATTGTCCTTGGCCGTGTCAATGAGGAAGAGACAAAAAAGTACGGAATCGTCAAACCCAGGCAGATTTCAGAGAAAGTGTTTCAGATTGAAGATATGGCAGAAAAGCCGGGTCCTGAGAAAGCTTTTTCGGACATGGGGATTTTTGGGAGATATGTTTTTCATCCTGATATATTCGCGGCTATCAAAAAAACAGCTCCAGACCAAAAAGGCGAAATCCAGATCACTGATGCTATCAAGCTCCTCCTTGAAACACAGCCTGTCTACGGGTATCTCTTTGAGGGGAAGCGTTATGATTGTGGGGATAAGCTGGGTTTTATTGAAGCTACTGTAGAGCTTGCCTTAAAGCGCCCTGAATTCAGCCAGGCTCTTCAAGAATTTCTCAAATCCCTCTCAATAAAATAATGGGGACAAGTACCATTATTCCTGATGAATTTCCTCTTTTCCTGAGAATTTCCTCTTTATTATTATAAAATTTTTATATGAGAATATAGCGCTCGCTTGCATTGAATGCAGTTATAATTATATGTATGAATGTATCCAGAGCTGGAGTTCATTATCCCGGTTTGAATCTCTTTACTCCCACAGATAGGACATTTCTTTTCTTCTATAAACAAAGGTACTTTGCAGCTTGAACAAATCTTATTTAATCTTTTTAAGTCATCTCCCCTTGGAAATTCAAATAACTCTCCTTCGTTCATTTTCTTTTTGTAGAGTTCTCTAAGATCTTTAAATGGGCAAACCATCCTTTCATCCCAAAATTCACAATTTTTACATATAGCCTCCAATTGACCCTCCACCACCCCCTGAGATTTTCTTTTCCCCTCAAACTTCTATATAAAGAGGCTATATAACGCTAAGCGTCATATCCAACCCCGGGAAGCCGGAAGCCCCCGGCTTCCGCTTGCCTCTTTTCTTTTTAATTGGGAATTTCTTTCCCTCGTCTCTATAGCAGTTCCTAGGCAACCACATGAAGTGGGATTGTTATTGTTACAGTGGTCCCCTTACCTGGAACTCCTTTAATGCTCAATTTTCCTCCCAAAAATCCGGTGCGCTCATTCATTCCCATTAGCCCATATGATTTGGGATCATTAACCTTTTCATCAGTTATGCTCTTTCCATTATCTTTGACAATCAGCTTTAACTTGTTCCTTTTCTCTGTCAGTCTTACAATAATTTTTGTTGCCTTTGCGTGTCGTTCCACATTGTTTAGTGCTTCTTGAAAGATACGAAACAATGCTATAGAGCGGTCCTTCTCTAATTTAATCTCCTTAGCCTCGATATCAATCTCACTTCTGATTCCTGTTCGTACTTGAAATTTGCTCATATGGTCTTCAATTACTTCACTTATTGTAAAGTGTTCTAATAGAGTTGGACTTAAACTCGCGTAAATTTCTCTCGTTGTTAGAAATGTTTTATCTAAAACCTCCTTCATTGGTTGAATAATGTCAGTTAATTCTTTTTGGTCCTTTGGAATTTTTTTCTCTAACCTATATAAATCCATCCTCAGAGCTGCCAATGCCTGTCCTATTTCATCATGAATTTCACCAGAGATAAAAGCCCGCTCCTTTTCTCTTATGGATTGTATATGTGATGTAAGTCTCTTTAGATCTTCTCTTGATTTCGTTATTTCATCTTCCATCTGCTTGCGCTTGGTGATGTTCTCAAAAATGCAATGTGTTTGAATAAAATTACCTTCCTCATCGTATGCGATTTTCCCATTAAACGATACAATGATGCGCGTCTCATCTTTTTTCACTAGCTCAAATTCTACTCCATAAATTTCACCTGCAGCTTTAAAACGATTAAAATCCTTTTTAAATTTATCGCGATAATCTGGACCAAGCAAATCGCCAAAGAACTTCCCAATAACCTCCCTATGGGAATACCCGAGTTCATCAAGCCAAGCTTTGTTTAAAGCTATAATATTGCCATCTTTATTAAGAGACTGATAAGGAAGAGGAGATTCTTCATAGAGGTCTTTGAAAGTTTCTTTATTTTTTAGAAGTTCCTTTTTCGCTTTTTCAACTTGGATTTCGATATTTTCTAGTTCTTTAAAGAGTGCTGTCCTTTTCTTGTTTATCAACCTATTTCCCTTTATAGATATAATAATCTTATAAGATCTTGAAGCAGCTTGTCAATGTAGCGAATCGAATCATCTAAAATCTAACCCTAGGAGTATCATCTTGTCATTTAAAAATCTAACCGTAGAGGAGAAGAAAATCAATAAATATTATAACCTAACCTTGAAGGAAAGGAGGTTAGG
>Ga0114922_10000714_pt1 | contig 31976 bp, 27 predicted proteins | sample AartaG_FD_100975 | JGI IMG/M metagenome (GOLD analysis project Ga0114922, IMG submission 100975) | Deep subsurface microbial communities from Aarhus Bay to uncover new lineages of life (NeLLi) - Aarhus_00045 metaG | ecosystem: Environmental > Aquatic > Marine > Oceanic > Sediment | place... | reverse complement strand
CAGGGCATTTGTCGAGTATTACAACTACTGGCGCTATCACGAAGGACTGGGGAATGTCACACCTTATGACATGTACACGGGCAAACATCTTGAGATAATACAGAGAAGAAAGGAGGCGAAAAACAGGACATTACAGGTAAGAAAGGATTACAATAGAGTCGTCAGGGAGCAGGGCAATGGCCTCTGAGTGTCCGTTAACTCAATGGCCTGAACTGTCCCACTTTTGCTGACTACATACAGTAGTGTGGTTACAGGTCATTCGGCAAGGGAAGCGATAAGTAAGTACGCGCCTGATGGCACTTTGATAGCTGAGTTTACTCTAGGTGTAGGCGATGGAAGTGTGAAATATCCTGTTATGTGGGTGAATGTTCCTATGTGGGATAAATTAGCAGAGCAAGCGTTAGAGGTGATAGATAGGAAGGGTATTGCGGTTGAAGTAAGCGGTATGTTGCAGGTTAGGCTGTACGAAGGTAAGCATGGTATGAGTGTAGCTATAGAATTAAAGAATGTGCGTGAGCTTAGAGTGTATGACAGAGGCGGAGAATTGGCAAAGGTGCTTTCCGTTGAGATTGATAACAACGTTGGCAAAGAGTAAAATTATGACAAAGCGCAGGGTTAAGGCGGTTGGCGAAAAGGGTGAGGAGGTGAAGATATGACGGAGAAAAGAAAACTGAGAATGACAGTGGCTGGCAGGTTTATAGACTTGCTTGGTCACCAAATGTATGGCGGCCCGGTTCAGGCGGTTGCGGAATTTGTGGCAAACGCTTGGGATGCGGACTCAACAAAGGTAGAAGTAAGTGTTTCTGAAGACCCTAGAGAAGAAGGCGCGGAGATAAGGGTTAGGGACTATGGGGAGGGGATGAATTTTCAGGAGTTGATAGACTGGTATTTGACCATAGGATATGAGAGGAGAAAGGAGAGGGGAGAAAGGACAGACTCGGGTAGATTGGTAATGGGGAGAAAGGGAATAGGGAAACTTGCCGGATTTGGTATTGCTGAGGACATAGTATTGCGCACGGTAAAGGCAGGGTGGGCAGTTCAATTCACTCTTAATTACACGGAATTGAAGTCGAGAGCGGAACTGGGGAAGTTTGAGTTTGAACCGGAAATTGATGAGGCTTCGGATGAGGATAACGGCGTTACTGTTATCTTAAAAAACCTGAAACTTGAGAGAAAAATTAATATTGAGAGTTTTAGGAGGAGTATATCCAGAAGGTTCGCTTTAAATACTGAGATAATGGACATAGTGGTAAACGACGAGAGCATTACGAAGGAAGATTTGGATTTAGAATGTAGAATCCCAATTGAAGACGGTCTATGGGGAGAAGAAAATATAGAAGGGTTCGGGGAGGTTTCGTACTGGTTCGGGTTCTTAAATGACACTATAAAAGACTCGGAATTAAGAGGAGTGTCCGTATTTGCCAGAGACAGGATTGCACAAATAACACCTTTCTTTTTCAATCTGACTGGTGGTATAAACGGTCAAGTAGGATTGGAATATCTGACCGGGCAAGTAAAGGCAGATACGCTTGATGATACAGTGGACTATATAGCTACACCACGTCAAACAGTTAACTGGCAATTTGGTAATGCTCAGGTATTGGAAAAGTGGGGACAAGAGAAGATAAAGGAATTGTGTAGCGATTGGAAGAAAAGGCGGGAGAAGAAAAACCTTGAGAAGTTCAAGCATGATTACTCGGAATTATACCCGAGGATATATGCATTAGCAGAGCAGGAAAGAAAAGATTTAATGGCAGCCTTGGAAAGAATTGCGGGTTTGGAGCGTGTTGGAGAAGCGGAATTTAGAGTCATAGCCAATTCTTTGATAAATGGTGTGGAAAGGGAAAGCGTAAAGAAAGTAATAATGAGGATAAACGCAACAACTGCTGGTGCGCTCCCGGAATTAATAGAGGCAATAAGAGAATGGGATATTATTAGTGCTGTTTCATTAGCTGAGGTCATGTCGGGAAGGTTAGAGATAATTAGACAGTTCAAAGAACATATAGACAATAGATTGCGTGAGAAAAGTCCCGAAGGGCACGTTGATATGCAGGGTTTCGTAATGGATTACCCATGGTTGTTAGGGCAAAAGTATGGAGATTTAAAGCCTGCCGATTTCGACAAAGAAAGAGGAGTTGATAAGTGGATTGAGGAAAAATTACAAGAAGTGAACAGGGAATATGAAACGGTTGACGGAAGGGATGGAAGGAGGTTTGACTTGTTGTGTATTAAGAACGATTTCTTGATATTGATTTTGGAGCTAATGAGACCGGGGTTACCCTTAGATTATGACCATGTTATGAGGTTGAATAGGTATGTTACAAGAATTCAGGCTCATGTGCAGGAATTTGGGTTGGAGTATGCGGATAAGAAGGTGTTCGGGATGTTAATAGCAGATTATCCCATGAAAGACACTTCGGTGGCGATGACGGTACAGGATTTAAGGCATAATTTGGAGGTTTATCCTTGGAACGCTTTATTCAACTTGGTTCAGGAGGGATACCGTGATTATATTGAAGTCCTCAGAATGAAAGCTCCTGAAGACCCGAGAATAAAGGGGTTGGTAAATTTCGGGTAGTAAGAGTATGGATAATTATAAAGCTATTGACATATTTTCTGGTTGTGGTGGTATGACGCAAGGTATGCGACTGGCGGGGTTTGATGTCAAAATAGCGGTTGAAATAGATGAAAATGCTGCGATTGCTTATAAAATGAATCATCCGGCCACGAGAGTATTGCAGAGAGATATATGTGAGGTTGGGTCGGAAGAAATAAGATGTTTGCTTGATAATGAAAGGATTGAATTATTGGCAGGATGTCCTCCTTGTCAAGGTTTCTCAAGTATAAGGAGACTGAACAGAAAGAGAAGTATCAGGGATGAAAGGAACAGGCTTGTATTGGAATATTTGAGACTAGTGCGGGAGCTGATGCCCTTAACGATAATGATTGAAAATGTACCCGGGTTGGTAAATTATTATCTATTTAAAAGAACTGTAAAAGAGCTGCGTGAAATTGGATATACATTGGATGTCGGTGTTGTGGACACAAAGAATTACGGAGTACCGCAGAGGAGAAAGAGGCTGGTGTTGGTTGGCTCCGTTTTGGGCGAAATTAAAATTGCGCAACCAACGTATGAAAAAATGACCGTAAGAGATGCAATAGGTGAATTGGGGTCAATAGAAGAGGCAATAGACCCTTTGCATAAAATTACTGTAAATCATACCCAAAGGATAAGGAATATGATATCGATGATACCGAAAAACGGCGGCGGTAGAAAGGACTTGCCAGCTGAGTATCAATTGAATTGTCACTTAAAGGAAAATACGGGATTCGATGACATATACGGAAGAATGAAATGGGATGACTGTTCACCTACTATAACAACGGGTTGTTTAAATCCGTCAAAAGGAAGGTTTCTGCATCCCGAAAAGGATAGAGTTATTACTCCTAGAGAAGCTGCTTTGCTGCAATGTTTCCCTATAGACTACAAGTTTCCTCTGGCAGTAAGCAAGGAGTCACTTGCGTGGATGATTGGCGAGGCATTGCCCCCTAAGTTCAGTTATGTCCAATGTAAAAACATTAAGGAGCATTTGGACGCTTACAATGGCGGACAAGTTTACGAAAGAAAAGCGTAGCAGCATAATGTCGCATATTTCCGGTAGGGAAACGAAGCCGGAAGTGCTGATGAGAAAGCTATTATTTGCTAAAGGTCTGCGATATAAGAAAAATGTTAAATCGTTGAGAGGGAAACCGGACATAGTATTGCCGAAATATAGAACTGTTGTCTTTATACACGGTTGTTTTTGGCACGGGCATGAAGGTTGTCCTAAGTCGAAGCTGCCGGATACAAGGAGAGAATTCTGGCAGAAAAAGATTTCAGAAAATATGAAACGTGATAAGGCGGACATCGATATACTTAGGAAAGAAGATTGGAAAGTAATAACGATTTGGCAATGTGAAGTCAATAACATTGCCAAAAGAAAAAACAGGGTGGAATTGCTTGTAAAGGAAATAACGGGAAATATGAATTGAAGAAAGTAGTCAAGAACAGCTGAAAGTCGGGCAAAGCCTTTATTCTTGACTGCTGGTGAAGTTAGGAAAATAAGAGGAGGGGAGCTATTTGGCTCCCCTATTATTTTACTTGGAGCGGGAGACGAGTATCGAACTCGCGACCCTCTGCTTGGGAAGCAGATGCTCTACCACTGAGCTACTCCCGCTTTTTATGTACATTACGATTAAAGTGCTATGACGAATGTATCCCCCTAATGTACATTGGTCTCTTGATTGGGAAGCAAGCACTCTTCCGCTGAGTTACACCCGCCAAAATCGTATCTATTTTAATCCTAAAAGCCCGCTTTGTAAAGAGGAAGTCTATACCATTAATCGAGTCTTAGGCGCTTTTTAGTTGCTTTCGTGGTTCCCCCTATCCTTTTGTTAAATAGTTGATGGGGATTTAGATACCGAGGCTTATATCATTGCTACTTATATTATGGCTGTGGTATTCTTCAGATTAACAAGCTTACAACCGGACACTGAGGAGTATCATTGAGAATTAAAGTAGGCAATGGGCTTTTGCCACTGAACTTACTGGTTGTTACGCTTATAGTAGCCATTATCTTTTCCCCCTCAAATGTTTTGCGTATAGTTCTCGGATTGCCGTTTCTCCTTTTCCTCCCTGGCTATGTGCTGGTGCTGGCTCTCTTCCCTAAAAAAGAGGGAATGGGTACTGTTGAAAGGGTAGCACTTAGCTTCGGGATGAGCATTGCTGTAGTACCACTCATTGGGCTTATCCTCAACTATACTGCGTGGGGAATAACGCTGGAGTCTACTCTCTATTCCATGGCTGCCTTCATATTTATTCTATCAATTATTGCTTGGTTCAGGCAAAAAAGGTTAACTGAGGAGGGACGCTTTAGCATTCAATTACGATTGACAATACCCGGTTGGGAGGGGGGTATCTGGGATAAAACACTCTCAGTTATTTTAATAGTATCTATTCTGGGGGCACTGGGGATGCTGGGCTATGTTATAGCTAAACCTAAGGTAGGGGAAAGATTCACTGAGTTTTATATTCTGGGAATGGAAGGGAAAGCTATAGACTATCCGGAAGAGCTGGTGGTGGGGAAGGAGGGAAAGGTGATGGTAGGCATTATTAATCGGGAATATGAAACAGCAAGCTATCGCATAGAGGTGAGGATAAATGGAATAGAGGTCAATGAGGTTGGGACTATTGTGCTTGAACATGAGGAGGAGTGGGAATTGGAGATAAGTTTTGCCCCCACGGTGTCTGGTGATAATCAGAAAGTAGAATTTTTATTGTATAAAGAGGGGCAAACCGAGGCTTACGAAGCGCTTCACCTGTGGGTTGATGTAAAGGACTAGCCGCTAAGAATGAACATTTGATAGCATTGTCTAGTCTGGAGTTGATTCTTATTAAAGAACAGTAATGGAACTGTCCTCACTATCTCATCATACCCTGTCGCTCTCTATTCCACGGTTACGCTTTTAGCCAGGTTTCGGGGGAAGTCTATGGGGCAGCCCCTTTGCTTGGCAGTATAGTAGGCAAGTAGCTGAAGAGCTACTGTATTGACCACCGGTGAAAATATGGCATCAACTTGAGGAACAGTAATAACTGAATCAACTAATCCTCCGATAACCTCATCACCTTCCTCAGCCAGGGCTATTACGGGTGAACTCCTAGCCTTGATCTCTCTAATATTAGTCAGCATAGCCTCATAGGTATTATCCTGAGCCACAATGGCAATAACTGGTGTATCTGACCTGAGTAAAGCAAATGGACCATGTTTTAGCTCTCCAGCAGCATAGCCCTCGGCATGAATATAGGAAATCTCCTTTAGTTTAAGTGCCCCCTCCAAGGCTATAGGAAAGTTTATGCCCCTAGCAATAAAGAATACATTATCATACCCTGACAGGTTATTGGCATGCTCCAAAATCTTATATCCATTGTTCAATACCTGTTGAACTTTACTTGGCATCTGTCTCAATGCTAAAAGCATGCTGGCTAATCTTCTGGAATCAACCTTGGAATATGACATTATTAGCCAATATAACACCATAAGCTGAGCCATAAAGCTCTTGGTGGCAGCCACACTTATCTCTGGACCAGCCCTAGTGTAGATTGTCTGGTCAGCGATTCGGCTGGCAGTGCTCCCTACCACATTAGTAATGGCTAATACCTGGCAGCCTACCTCTTTTAACCTTCTCATAGCTCTGAGTATGTCTGCTGTCTCGCCGGATTGGGTGATGACAATTGCCTCGGTTCCAGTTAGGGTTTGCCCATAGCAAATAAATTCAGAAGCTAGCTCAACCCTCACCGGTATTCTTAGCAGTTCCTCTATAATATATTTCCCTGTTAAGGCAGCATGATATGAGGTGCCGCAGGCTAATATGAGCATGGATTCTATGCCTTTATCCCTCATCGCGGCTAAATCGACTGTTGGCTCGGCTACAGACACCCGTCCCACTAAGGTATCCCGTATCACCCTGGGTTGCTCATGAATCTCCTTTAGCATGAAGTGCTCATAGCCTCCCCTCTGCGCCTCGTCTACGCTCCAGGAAATCTTGTGTTCTTCCCTATTAATCTCTATGCCGTCTCTTCTAATCTTTATGTTATCTTTGGTAACAACTCCCATATCGCCTTCTTCTAAATATATCACCCTATTGGTATAATCCAGTATTGCCGGCACGTCCGAAGCGATAAAGTTCTCTCTATCGCCTAGGCCAATAATTAGCGGGCTATCTTTCCTGGCAGCTACTAATTTGTCCTCGCTTGCCATTAATACTATGATAGCGTAGGAACCCTCTATATCATCTAGGGCAGCTTCTACTGCTCTCTCTAAATCACCACGATAATACTTTTCAATCAAGTGAGGTATTATCTCGGTGTCTGTTTCAGAAATAAATTTGTGTCCTTCGTGAATCAATTTTTGCTTTAACCCCTGGAAATTGGTTATTATCCCATTGTGCACCACAGCAATCTTACCATCGCAATCGCAGTGGGGGTGAGCATTTGCCTGAGATGGCTGACCATGAGTTGCCCATCTAGTATGACCAATGCCTAGCGTTCCATCAAGCTGTGGCGCCGCTTTCCTCAGCTCTTCAGCCCTAACCGTATTCTTGTATACATTGATGCTATTGCCGGCTATAGCTATACCACAGGAGTCGTAGCCCCGATATTCTAGCCTTTTTAAGCAGCCAAGCAGAATGGGATGAGCCTGTCTTTCTCCAATATAACCGATAATGCCACACATGGTTAAAATATTAGACTTCTATCAGGCAGTCTACCCCCAATCAACTTCAATGCCTGAACCTGACTATAATTACCCATAATAACCCCGGGCTGGGCGACTACGTTATTGCCCAAGCTACAACCCTCGCCCAACATCACCCCCATACTCACCTTATGATATTCATCATTAATCTTGACCTCAGCTTCGCCGCCGCAAGCTGCAAAGTGCCCCTTTATCACGCAGCCTTTATCAATAACTGAATCCTGTATAATACAACCCGGTCCGATATTAACATCGTCGCCGATAACACTATTTTTAATCTCAGTAAATGGTGAAATAACTACATTGTCGCCTATGCTGGTAGCTGGTAGGATACATACATTGGGACCAATGTCGCAATTATCTCCAATAATTACCGGACCCGCTATGTAGGAGTTCGACCGCATCACTGTGTTTTTACCCACTGAGACCAGCCCTTTTACTGAGACACCAGTCTCAATAGTACCACCCAGTTTAGCCCGGATTCGGCGAACCACGACATCATTTAGGCTTAATATATCCCACGGGTAGAGGACATCCAACCAGGTGCCATCTGTTTCCTGGGCATTAATCGGGTAGCCTTGAGTGAGCATATTATTTAGGGCATCAGGAATATTCAGCTCAGGCTCAGTAAATCTGAAAATGTTTGTGGTAAAGGCATAAATGCCGGTGTTAATGATATTACTTTTTGGCTGTTTGGGCTTCTCATCAATTTTTTTTACCACGCCCTCCTCTATAGTCAACACCCCGTATCTAATTGGGTTATTCACTCTCTTTGCCAGCACTGCTTCAGGCTTCAATCCCACAAATTGAGCAATAGTATTTGGTTCAATTAGATTACCCCCTGATAAAACTAGGAATTCATTTTCGGTTACCCCCTTAGCCTGAGTCAGGGCATGAGCTGATCCCAGTTGCTTTTCCTGAGTTATATAGGTTATATCTACGCCAAACTGCTTCCCTGAGCCTATATAGTCAAATATCTGCTCCTTTCTGTAGCCGACTACCAGCACGATGCTACGAATACCGTTTTGAGCCAGCGACTCAATTACATACTCTAGTATCGGCTTACCAGCTATATTAAGCATTGCCTTGGGCTTGGTAGCGGTAAACGGTCTCAACCTTTGCCCTTCACCTGCTGCCAGAATTACTGCCTGCCTCATCGTTAACACCTCAGTATATTCTTGAATCCGGCGAAATAAATCCGCTGGCTATAGCCCCCGGTCCGATATGGGTATTATTGCCAATGATGCAACCTACATTAATACAGGCGTTAATCCCGGTTTCCACCCTATCCCCGATTATAGCCCCAAGCTTGCGCCTTTTAGTATCTAGGTTGGCTACCCATATCTCTCTCTTATCTAGCCTCAGATTGGCGATCTTAGTCCCGGCACCAAAATTGCACTCCTCACCAATAACGCTGTCTCCTATGTAGTTGTGGTGGGGAATTTTACTGCCCTTCATAATTATGCAATTTTTAATCTCTACAGCACTGCCGATATGGCAATTGTCACCAATAGAAGTATACGGGCGAATATAGCAATTGGGACCAATATCGCAGTCCTGCCCAATTATCACTGGACCAACTATGTAGGAGCCCGACCTTACTACTGTATTCGTGCCAATGGATACCACGCCCTTGATTACCGCATTCTCTTCTACCTTACCCAGATTCTGCGTTTTAGTCTCTGCCAGGAGGCGTTCACTAGCGGGTAGTAAGTCCCAAGGATAGCTAAGGTCAAGCCAGTAGCTAATCTGCTGGTAAGAAATATGACGCCCGCTATCTATCATCAACTGTAAGGAATCGGTTATTTCATACTCCCCCCGGGGTGATTTTGAAGTCTGCAATATGGCGTCAAGTATATCTGGGGTAAATAGATAGAGACCGGCATTGACCATATGGGAGAAAGGTCTTTCTAGCTTCTCGTATATATGGGTTACTTTGTTCCCACTTAACTCTACCACCCCCAAATCCCGGCTATCCTCAACCTCAACTATACTCAAAGTGTTATCATTCCTCTGGGTTAAACCATTGATGTCTTTGTGACCAACAATAATATCCCCATTTATTACCAGGAAATTACCGTTAACTAAGCCCCGAGCCATCCTAAGTGCATCAGCCGTACCCAGTTGTCTCTTCTGTTTACAATAATCTATAGTTACTCCCCATTTCTCACCGTAGCCAAAATAGTCGCGCACCCGCTCATCATGATAGCCAACAATTAAGACAAATTCCCTAATATCAGCCTTCATAGCTTCAATGAGCAAGTGTTCCAAGATAGGTTTATTGGCTATAGGCAGCATTACCTTAGGTCTGGTGTAAGTGAGGGGACGCATCCGGCTTCCTTCCCCAGCTGCTAGAATAATAGCTTTCAAATTATTTCTCCCCCATACAATCATTGATTATCCTTATGCTATTGTGATATAGATAGTGCAGTCGTGCCTCACTTTTTGCCTCAGCCGTAATCCTTATTTTAGGCTCAGTGCCTGAAGCTCTGATAAGCAACCACCCATCTTCAAAATTGAGTTTATTGCCATCAATATTACTTACCGTCAGTGGCTTCATAGCCATCAATTGCTGTTCTAGTCTGGACATTGATACCCCTTTGCTATTGACACTACCCCGGAGGATAGGGTAATAGGGTAGGCTATCAACCAATTGCGATATCTTGTGCTGGCTGGCTATAGCTACCACCTGGGCAGCAGCATAAATACCATCAGGACATAGCGAGATAATGGGGAAAACCCAGCTTCCTGACGGCTCACCACCGAAATCCCCACCCTTTTTGAGTTCTTCGGAGACATAGGTATCACCTACCTTGGTTCTAATAATCTTAAAACCCATTTCATCAACTGCCATTGAGGCATCTATGGTAGTAACTATTTCCTTTGCCCCTCCCTCCCGGGCAAAAATCGCCAATAGCTTCTCACCAGGAACAAATCTGCCTCTGTCATCTACTACCATCATCCGGTCGCCATCCCCGTCATGGGCAATACCCAAATCAGCACCAAGCTCCCTAGTTGCCATTATTAAGTCTATGAGATTGGCTTCAGTCGGCTCAGAATTTCGAGGGAAGAAACCGCTGGGATAGCAATTTAGGCCTACTACTTCACAGCCTAACCTAGCTAATAAATAAGGGGTAATCATACAGGCGGCACCACAACCACAATCCACTATTACTTTAAGCTTTAACCCGGTGGGGAAGTCCTGCAATATGCGCTCAATATGCTGCTCAATGGCTCCATTATAGATACTGCTGTTCTTAACCTCTTCCCACGGAGCAACACCCAAGGAGTTATCTAAAGCCATTTCTTCCGTTTGTTTCTGTTGGTAGGCATTAAAGGCAGAGCCATCCCGGTTCAGAAGCTTGATACCATTATATCCAGGAGGGTTGTGTGAGGCTGTAATCATTGCCCCGGCGTTAAACTTCCTAGTAGCAAAGGCGAGGGTTGGTGTAGGCACAAGACCAGTATCATAGCCCCTTGAGCCGCCAGCCAGCAGACCAGAGATAAAGGCATGCTTTAGAGCATCGCTAGAAGTCCTAGTATCACCGCCTACTACTACATTGCTATAAACCTTACCTACCGCAAGCCCTAGCTTCAGTGTCAATTGGATTAGCCAATTGTCCACCACATATCTTATTCCTGAGGTGCCAAATAGCTGCATATTGTCGTAATTTTACTACCTTTGCCTCAAATGTCAATGAGTTGTTTTTAGTAAATACGGATTTTCATTCGGGCAGGGGCAATATTTAGTATCTATTTCCCCTGATTCAGGCGACTCAGGGTTGTCTTCTCTATCTTTGACCAAATCATATGCCAATTTTTAGCCTATCGCCAAATGGTAGACACCGCCTTCAGGTGTTGCTGGCTATGGTTGCCGCCAGTTAGTCGATACCGTCGCTTAACTTGTGATATTATATTATAACATTTGTTTAATTCAAGGTGGCATTAGCAATGGAAGGGGATAATTTATCAGCGGCTTCTATTACTGATAATTTAAAGACCCATTTTATTGGGCAGAGAGTTATTTACTATCCCACATTGACTTCAACGATGGAGGTGGCCAAGCAAGAGGCTCAACAGGGAGCGGCAGAGGGTACCGTTATCGTTGCCGATGAGCAAACCGAAGGGAAGGGTCGACTAGAGCGTGTATGGCTATCACCTAAGGGTAATGTTGCTTTGTCTGTTATTCTCTATCCAAATATGGCTTACCTGCCTTGCCTCATTATGGTAGCTTCTCTAGCTGTGGTTCATTGTATTGAGGCAGTTACTGGTTTAAAGTCACAGGTTAAGTGGCCTAACGATGTCCTTATCAATGGTAGAAAGGTATGTGGGATTTTAATTGAAAGCGATGTCAAAGGGAATATGGTGGACTATGCTATCATAGGTATTGGCGTAAATGTTGCTCTTATGCTTTCCCATTTTCCTGATATTTTACTCTCTGCTACCAGTCTTTCCGATGAGCTAGGCAGAGAGGTGTCACGGTTAAATGTGATAAGACAACTATTGGTCGAGACGGAAAGGATGTATTTGGGTTTGCCGACTGGAGGCTCTATTTACGAGGAGTGGCGAGATAGTTTAGTAATGCTAGGGAGAAGAGTTAGAGTAATATCGGGCAAAACTATATATGAAGGCGTAGCCGAATCAGTAACTATGGACGGTAGTCTGCTACTGCGCCACTCAGATGGAAGCCTGACTAAGATTGTAGGCGGAGATGTTACCCTGCGTGAGTAATTAAAAAACTCCTTTTCCCCAGAGCCTGCTCTTGGTAGCAGGCTCTGGATTACTTCTTAGCCGGTCAGCATTTTAGGGGGGGGGGTATTTGCCCCGCTAAAACTCATTGATAACCTATAGTTATTTGGTAGTCTGTTCTTCTTGCTCTTTATTACCACCTAGGCGGGCAAAGACATTGAAAAAGTCTATGGGCAGAGGAAAGATTATAGTGCTATTTCTTTCCGAGGCTATCTCGGTTAGCGTTTGCAGGTAGCGGAGCTGTAGGGAGACTGGCTCCTTAGCGATAATAGTCCCGGCTTCAGCCAGCCTTGCTGAGGCTTGAAACTCACCATCGGCGTGGATAATTTTGGCTCGTCTTTCCCTTTCTGCTTCAGCCTGAGCTGCCATACTCCGCTTCATCGTTTCAGCCAGTTCAACCTCCTTAATCTCTACCGTGCTAACCTTTATCCCCCAGGGGTCAGTATGTTCGTCAATTATTCTCTGTAGTAGCTGGTTAAGCTTTTCCCTGGCGGTTAATAGCTCATCAAGTTCGGATTGTCCCAATACATTGCGCAGTGTCGTCTGGGATATCTGCGAGGTGGCTCTGATGTGGTCTAGAACCTTAACTACCGAGGCTTCAGGGTCAACCACCCGGAAATATATCACCGCATTTACCCTGACGGTAACATTGTCCTTGGTAATTACCTCTTGTGATGGGACATCCATAGTTATCACCCGCAGGTCTACCTTTATCATCCGGTCGACAAAGGGGATGATAAGGAATAGACCGGGACCCTTGGCTCCAATCAGTCGTCCCAGGCGGAAGATGACTCCCCGCTCATACTCGGTGACAATCTTGACTGTCATCGGAATAAGTATGAGCACAACTAAAACAAGTACACCAATCCATATGAAGTTCATTATTTACCTCCTTTATTGTTTTTTGGCTACACATAGTTTTAAGCCATCAACCTTGGTTATAATCACCTCCTCCCCGGGTTCTACCCGGCCCCCTTCTGATACTGCTGTCCACCGTTCGCCTCTAAAGAAAACGGTTCCCTCAGGTTCTAGGGCTACCTTTACTATAGCTATCTTTCCCACCAGCTCTTCTCTGCCGGTAGTTGCCTGATATCGGTGTGCCTTGATTACTCGATTAATCACAAAGGCGAACAGAGCAGCAATACCAATTGAAACTACAGCAATCAGCCACGGATTTATTTGAAACAATGGACCTCCCTTAAATAAGATTAATGAGCCTATAATTAGTGAGGTTACGCCTCCTGCGGTAAATAAACCAAAGGTGGCGGTAAATACCTCAGCGATAAAGAGACCGAAGGCTAGAACAATAAGTAAAACCCCAGCATAGTTTACCGGTAGCATTCCTAGCGAGTAAAAAGCTAACAGACCGCAGATACCACCGACTATACCAGGGAAGACAAGCCCGGGATTAGTGATTTCAACCATTAAACCAAGCATAGCCAAGCTTAATAGTATATAAGCGATATTCGGGTTACTGATAGTATAGAGAAAATCTTCGACCCAATTCATCTTGACTTCCTTAATGGTTGCACCTTGAGTGTGCAGAGTCATTACACTACCATCAAGCATGGTTGCCTGCCAACCATCAAGTTGAGAGATAAGGCTGTCAAGATCAGGGGCAACCATGTCAATAACGTTGAGCTCTAGAGCCTGGTGCGCCGGGAGTGAAGCCGCTTCTCTAACGGCCTTTTCTGCCCATTCCGTATTGCGCCCGTGAGTATCGGCGATACTTATAGCATAAGCGGCGGCATCGTTTACCACTTTGGCTTTCATAGCTTCTGACATCTCAGCTTCGCCCTCGGTACTCATTGCCACCGGGTGAGCAGCGCCAATCTCAGTCCCTGGTGCCATAACGGCTACATGAGCAGCTATAGTAATGAAAAATCCGGCTGAGGCAGCTCTAGCTCCTGAGGGGATATATACCACTACCGGAACCTCTGCACTAAGGATGCTCTGCACAATGAGACGCATAGAGGTGTCTAGACCACCGGGCGTATCCATTTGAATGATGCAGGCAATGGTGTTATCTTCCTCGGCTTGCTCAATGCCCCGCTCAACATAATCAACAAGGACAGGGTTGATGGTTCCATTGACATGAAGTACATCAATCAAGGGAGTAGCCGCCTGAGCCTCGGTGGCTACAAAGGCGGTAACTAATAAGCTCACCAGAAATAGAATGCTTATCGTTTTTGGCATAATCAAATTATATATTGAATGCAGTACTATTGCAAAGAGGAAGTCTTAGTTGAATAGCTAAGTGAATTAGTGTTAAAATTTGTCTACTATTTGTTAAAGGTGTGGTAAATGAGAGTCCAGAGGTGTAAGGGAAGTAGAGACTTATCTCCTGAGGATATGACAAGGTTTCGCCTGATTGAGGGAGTATTTAGAGACTGCTGTCTTAAGTGGGGGTATAGCGAGGTGAGGACGCCAACCCTTGAGTATCTCCACCTATTTACCTCAACCGGGACACTTACTCCCGGTATGCTGAACAGGGTATATTCCTTTCTTGATTGGGATGGTTGGAGCGGGGAGAGGGTAGTGCTTAGACCCGACGGTACTATTCCTGTAGTCAGGCTCTATATTGAGAGTATGGTAGAGAAGGAGTTAGTCAGGCTCTTTTATGTAACTAATATCTTTATTTTTGAACAGACAGGCAAGGAGACGAGAGAAAGGTGGCAGTGTGGGGTTGAACTTATAGGCGTGGGTTCAACTATAGCCGATGTAGAACTAATGACTCTGGCTTTAGAGGTTTTGAAAAGGTTAGGACTTGAGGGTGTAGAGTTAAGATTATCGCATGCGGGCTTAATAAGGGCATTGCTAGCTAAGCTTGAATTAAGCCCGGGAGAGCAGACCAGGATATTTGACCAGATTTTGGATGGGGATGCAGAAGCCCTGACCAAGCTAAAGTCGGGGAGACCTGAGCTAGACAATACCTTGCCATTATTAGACCTAAAGGGGAAATCATCCGGGTTTCTAAAAAACTTGAAGGCGCTATTCACCCGGGATTTAGCCGAGGTTGAGCCTACTATTGATGATTTCATAAGTATCATTGACCGGCTTGATGCTTTAGGTTGTGAGTATCAGATTGATATAGCTTCAGGCAGGGATTTCGAATACTATACCGGGTTGATTTTCCAGTTCTTTATAGGTGGGGAAGGTAGGTGGTGGGGGGAGATATGATGCCCTTATTCCTTTAATGGGTGGTAAGGATACTCCAGCTTCAGGTTTTGCCCTCTACTTTGACCGCCTGATGGAGCTGGTAAAGCCGGAAATATTGGCTGGGCCTACGGGGCAGAGAATCCTAATCAGGGCTCGATCAGAGGCAGCAGAAGGAGGCTTTAATGTCGCCAATCGCCTCCGTGAAGTCGGGTATGTGGCTGAACTTGAGCTGGGTGGTCAGAAGCTAACTAATTTAAGGTGGACGCTTGATGTTCAAAATAAAGCCCCTCTATTTATTTTGAACGACCAGGTTAATCATAAAAGGTTTGAAGCGCAAACTGCGGATGAGCTATTTAAATTATTGTAGGCGTTGACCTTGCTGTCATTCTCAGCCAAAGCTCTGACACTACACAAAGTGAAGGGGAAGAGACAGCCAAGAATCTCCAGAGGCTTTAGACCCTTCGCTACGCTCAGGGTGACATACAAGTGACTGAATACTTGTAAATTATTACAGTAAATGGACAAGGTTAGTAATTTTGGGTGAGGAAGGTGTCGATAAATATAGCATTGCCTAAGGGTCGCTTTTTAGGTGAGACAGCTAGCGTGCTCCGTAGAGCGGGTTGGGGGCTAGATGGCTACCATGAGACGGCGCGTTTTTATCGCCTTAAATCCCAAAAGTTCCCCAATCTGTCTGCCAAGGTATTTCATGAGAAGGATATACCTGTTCAGGTAGCGGTGGGAAACTATGATTTAGGCATTTGTGGGCTGGATTGGATTGAAGAGCTCTTGGTTAGATACCCAAGTAGTGCCTTGGTCAAGGTTAGAGACCTGGGATACGGAGATGGCGCCTTATATGTGGCTGCCAGCAGGTCGGCGGCAGCTATAGTGGCCGAGCTACAAGCCAAGCCGGGTATCATACGCATGGCTAGTGAGTATCCCAACCTAGCCGAATCCTTTATGGTCAACCTTCGGCTGAGACGGTTTAGTGTCTTTCCTCTGTGGGGAGCGGCTGAAGTTTATCCCTCGGAAAGTTGTGATTTGGTATTAATCCCAGGGAGAGCGGAGGAGCCGCTGTTTAATTATGGGCTAGTGCCGGTAGCCAAAGTCCTTAGATTAAGTGCCTTTGTGATAGCTAACAAGAATAGCTGGGAAACAAAGAACTTGGGCGATGTATTAGCTTCTATCTACAATACTAATCCGGTAGTTAGACGAAAGCAACCCTCTTCGACAGCGGTGGTGAGAATGCCAGAAATTGCTGGTCAGGGCTTTCCCGGGGTGGATGAGGGCATAGTCCGGTTAGCTTTACCTGATGGACATCAGCAAGTACCTACCCTTAGTCTGTTAAGTAAAGCTGGTATTCGAATTGACGATTATACATCACCGGTAAGCAATCGTCGACCAACTACTAGTTTATCGGGGGTTATGATTAAGGTGATTAGACCTCAGGATATGCCATTGCAGGTAGCTAATGGAAATTTTGATTTGGCTATTACCGGTAGGGATTGGTTACGAGAGCATCTTTACCGATTTCCATCTAGCCCGGTGACAGAGCTTCAAGACCTGAAATTTGGCAAGGTAAAAATAGTGGCCGTGGTAAGTAAGAATTTGCCTATAGCCGATGTTTATAGCTTGAGACAACTTATTGCCAAGCGATTGGGACCATTTAGAGTGGCTTCAGAGTATGTAAATATAGCTGATAAGTATGCCAGGGATAATCATCTGGGTATGTATAGGGTGATTCCGACCTGGGGAGCCAGTGAAGCCTTTATACCCGAGGATGCTGACCTTTTGATTGAGAATACTGAGACTGGGCGAACTATATCTCGCCATAACCTTAAGATTATTGATACCCTTTTTGTATCCACAGCTTGCCTGATCGGTAATACTGGCAGTATGTCTAGTTCTAGCAAAGGTAGAAGGATGAAGTCTATTATGAAGAAATTACAAACTGCAGTGGAGGACGTCTAAATTGAAAATTATTGAAGGTTTTCAGTTAGCCGAATCTATACTATCCAGGCAAGTACCGGATGAGTTTTACCCGATTTCACCAGCTCTTAGGCAAAGGCTAAAGGCGATGTTTGGTACCGATGACCCAGAGCAGGCTGTCAGGCAAATTGTTAATGAGGTGCGTAATAGAGGAGATGCCGCCCTTTTTGATTACACCTTGAAGATTGATGGTATAGGGCTTACCTCACTGGAGATAAGTAAAGAGCAGATAGCTGATGCCTACCAGGAGGTAAACCAAGAGCTTTTATCAGCCCTCAAGCTGGCAGCAGACCAAATTCGCTCGTTCTATTCGGTACAAAAAGACAGTTTCTGGAGTGGAGGCACTAAGCCCGATTCAGGTCAATTAATCCGCCCGTTAGAGCGTGTTGGCGTTTATGCTCCCGGTGGCACTGCCTGCTATCCATCAACGGTGCTGATGACAGCCATACCGGCTAAGGTGGCTGGTGTTAAGGAGGTTATTCTGGTTACCCCGCCAAGAGGGGAAGGGGCAATCCCTGCGCCTACATTAGTGGCGGCTGATATTGCTCAGGTTGACCGCATTTTTAGTATAGGTGGTGCTCAGGCAATTGGTGCCTTAGCCTTCGGAACTGGGTCTATTCCTAAAGTGGACAAGATTTGCGGTCCGGGTAACATCTTTGTGGTTTTGGCTAAGAAGCTGGTATATGGGGCAGTTGATATTGACGGGCTTCAGGGACCGAGCGAGGTGTTAATTATCGCTGATGAGGGAGCTAGTCCTGAATATTGCGCTGCCGACCTTTTAGCTCAGGCGGAACACGACCCTTTAGCCTCATCTATTCTGATAACTACCTCGAGGTGGTTGGCAGATAAGGTGAGCCAGGAGGTTGAACAGCAGCTTGAGAGTTTGGAGCGGCAAGCAATAGCTGCTGAATCCTTAAAGAATAGAGGGATGCTCGTAGTGGTTGCTAATGTAGACGAGGCTATAGAACTAGCTAACCTTTATGCCCCTGAGCACCTTTGCCTGATGGTGCAGAAGGCAGCTTCTTATATAAATAGGGTGTCTAATGCCGGATGTATATTCATAGGTGAAAATTCCACCGTGGTCTTTGGCGATTATGTGGCTGGACCAAGCCATGCTTTACCTACGGGAGGGACAGCTCGATTCAGCTCACCGCTAAATATACTGGATTTTATTAAAATTATCGATTTGGTTACTATAGATGGGGCTATTTTAAAACAGCTAGGTCCAGCAGCGTCAACCATTGCCAGAGCCGAGGGGTTTGAGGCTCATGCCCGGGCAGTAGAGAAACGGCTGGATGGGTTAAATTAAGTGAGGTAGTCTATCGTGGGTTCCTTTGATGGAATAGAAAAGTTGATACGGTCTCATCTGGTTACTCTTGGTGGTTATGCTGCCAGTACCTCCCCTGAAACATTAAAGGGGAAGGTTGAAGTTCCAGTGGAAAATATTATCAAGCTGGATGCTAACGAGAATCCATATGGCTGTTCTCCAAGGGTAAGCCAAGCTCTGGCGACCTACCCCTATTTGAATATCTACCCTGATGACGGGCAGACCGAACTCAGGGAACTATTAGCTGAATATACCGGTATTGGTGCCGAGTGTATTGTGGCTAGCGGTGGCAGTAACCAGCTAATAGACCTCATTATTCGCTTATTTGTCGGGTTGGGTGATGAGGTGATAAACTGTGTGCCTACCTTTGACATATATCGTTTTAGTACGCAAATAAATGGCGGCACATTGATTGAGGTGCCTCGGGATGAAAACTTCGCCGTCAATGTGAATGCAGTAAAAGCAGCCATAAAAAAACAAAGCAAATTAATATTTCTGGCTAATCCTAATACTCCTACGGGGAATATAACACCCCAAAGGGACATATTAGAAATATTAGATACGGGACTACCAGTGGTAGTTGACGAAGCGTACTATGAATTTAGTGGAGAAACAGTGGCTCCGCTGGTTAGCCAGTATGATAATTTGATGATACTGCGGACATTCAGTAAATGGGCAGGGCTGGCTGGTCTGAGGGTTGGTTATGGTATTTTCTCACCCAAAATTGCCGATTACCTGTTGAAAGTCAAGATACCGTATAATGTGAATGTAGCGGCTATAGTTGCGGTGCGGGAGTCGCTAAAGGATATTGATTACTTGCTGGGCAGGGTAAAGGCGATAGTTAGTGAAAGGGAGAAGCTTTTTGATGGGTTAAAGAAGCTACAATGGTTGAAACCCTTTCCTTCTCAAGCTAACTTTATTTTCTGCTCGGTTCTAAATGGTAAGGCAATCAAGCTTCACCAAAAATTACAAAGCAAAGGTATTCTGGTTCGTTACTTTGATAAGCCACTTTTGCAAAATAGTATCCGCATTAGCGTGGGTAAACCAGAGCATACCGATGCCTTGATTAGAGCACTGCAAGAATTAGGAGGGGAGATAAGTGGCTAATAGACTGTCAATTATCAAACGAGAGACCGAAGAAACCAATATCAGCTTGGAGCTTAATATTGATGGTAGTGGTAAATGTGAGGTGAATACCGGAATTAGAATGTTTGACCATATGCTGGCTCAGCTTGCCCGCCATGGAATATTTAATATAAAGATTTCAGCGACGGGGGATGACCAGCATCACCTGGTAGAAGATGTGGCTATTTGTTTGGGCAAAGCCTTTGGTGAAGCCCTGGGGGAGAAGCGGGGCATTGTCCGAATGGCTAACGCTTTGGTGCCTATGGACGATGCTTTAGCTATGGTAGTGGTGGACTTAAGCGGTAGGGGATACAGTGTATTAGAGCTGCCCTTCAGTGATAATGATATGTTTGGATTCCCTACTGACCTTATCCGTCATTTCCTCGAGTCCTTTGCCATTGAAGGCAGGTTCAATCTCCACGCCAAGATTGTTTATGGCATTAATGACCACCACAAAGCCGAAGCCCTATTTAAAGCCTTAGGTAGAGCCCTGGATACAGCAACCAGAATTGACGAACGCATTGCTGGTGAGCTACCAAGCACTAAGGAATTACTGGAGGGTAGTTAAACATAGGATAAGATTAGGGAAAATGACCTAATCTTAAGCTACCGCTGACATTCTGTTCCCGTAGCCTTATCTTGGTTTCCTGCCCGTCAACCTCTCGTAACCCTGCTGGTATCTTATGGTGGTAGCTTCAATGACTTCTGGGGGGAGTGTGGGAGCGGGTGGTTCTTTATTCCAACCGGCTTGAACGAGCCAGTCACGAACCGGCTGCTTATCATAGCTGGCTTGTGACTGACCAACTTTATATTGCTCAGCATCCCACAGGCGGCTTGAGTCCGGGGTCAGTAGCTCATCAATAAGGATAAGCTTATCATTATCCAACCCGAACTCCATCTTGGTATCAGCGATGATAATACCTCTGGCTTTGGCATACTCCTGAGCAAAGCTATAGATGGCTAGGCTTTTCTCCTTCATCTCCTCAGCTAGAGCTTTACCCACCAGTCCTTCCATTTTATCCACAGATAGGGGCTGGTCGTGTCCAGTTTCTGCCTTAGTGGTAGGGGTAAATAGCGGCTGGGGCAACTCCTGGCTCTGTTTTAAGCCTTTAGCTAGAGGCAGTCCAGAAATAGTGCCATACTGCTGATACTCTGCCCAGGCTGACCCGGCAAGGTAGCCACGCACCACACATTCAACAGGAACACGCTTCACTTTTTTAACAATCATAGACCGACCAGCCAAGTAGGAAGGGTAAGGGAACCGGTCTTCATCAAGAATAAAGGTATCAAGGCAGTGAACATCATCAACGGCTTCTACCAAGTGGTTGGGCATCAGATGTGCTGTTTGCCTAAACCAGAAGATAGAGAGCTGATTAAGTATCAAACCCTTATCAGGGATACCGCAAGGTAAGACAGAGTCAAAGGCTGAGATTCGGTCGGTAGCTATAATAAGAAGATGATTGCCCAGGTCGTAGCTATCCCGCACCTTGCCCTGGATAAATAATGGCAGGGGCAGGTCTGTATTTAGTAGAATTGATGGGCTAATACTCATATCGCTCTAGGTGCTAGCTCGGAAGGCTCAGCTAATCCAAGTTCCTCTTTCCATTGGACTTCGGTCAAACCTAATCGGGCAAAGATATCATCTATGTAACGCAGATAGTATTGATAATCAAAAAGTGTCTCAAGCTCGGCTTGGGGTAGAGTAGCGGTAACCTCAGGGTCAGCCTTTAGCAGATTGACGAATTTTTTATGACCCTTCCAGGATTTCATGGCGTTGCGCTGTACTAGTTCGTATGCAGTTTGTCGACTCAGCCCTTTATCAATAAGCGCTAGCATTACTCGCTGGGAGAAAACCAAGCCTTTAGTAATCTCTATATTCTGTTTCATCCGTTGTGGGTAGATTTGTAGCCCTCGCATTATTGAGGTAAAGAGGGCAAGGGAGTAATCTAGCAGAAGGCAGGAATCAGGCAGGATAATGCGCTCGGTGGAGGAGTGGCTGATATCGCGCTCATGCCACAGGGCGATATTTTCCATTGAGGTTAGGGCATAGCCTCGCACCAATCGGGATAAGCCGCAGATTCGTTCACAAAGCTCTGGGTTCCGCTTGTGAGGCATAGCTGATGAGCCAGTTTGCCCGGCAGCGAAGGGTTCTTCTGCTTCCCGGGTCTCGGTTCGTTGCAAACCCCTAATCTCAGTGGCAAATTTCTCTAGTGAGCTGGAGATTATAGCTAAAGTGGTGATGAATTGAGCGTGGCGGTCACGTTGTAAAACCTGGCTAGATACCGGGGCTGGGGCAAGTCCTAACCTGGCACAGGCTTTGTCTTCAACCTCAGGTGACAGGGTAGCATAGGTACCTACCGCTCCTGAAATCTTGCCCACAGTGATAGCCTTTCTGGCTTCGCTAAGCCTTAGCTTGTTGCGTTTCATTTCCTCAATCCATACTGCCAGCTTCAGACCTAGGGAAATTGGTTCAGCATGAATACCGTGGGTGCGACCCATCATAGCCGTGTATTTATATTTTATTGCCTTTTTTGCCAATACCGAGATGAGTTCTTTTATATCCTGACTCAGTAGCTCGGCTGCCTCAACTAGCTGCAGGCTGAGGGCAGTATCAATTACATCAGAAGAGGTAAGACCAAGATGGATAAAACGCGATTCATCACCCAGGCTCTCCGATACCGAACTAACGAAGGCAGTCATATCGTGGTGAGTTTCTTTGAGGATATTCTCCATCAGTTTAAGGTTAACTCGGGCTAGCTTTATCTTGGGCACAGCCTCTCTGGGGATAACACCTAACTCAGACCACGCCTCACAGACAGCAATCTCTACCTCAAGCCACTTAGCAAACTTATTCTCATCTGACCAGACCCTTTTCATTTGGGGTCTGGAATATCGTTCGATCATTTATTGTCTCCTTATAACTCACTCCTATATTTTTCATAGGCTTCTCGTATTTTATCATACTTCAGAGATAAAATTTCGGCAGCCAGGTAGGCAGCATTCTTAGCTCCAGTAGTGCCTATAGCCATGCTAGCTACCGGTATCCCGGCTGGCATCTGAACGATAGAATAGAGGGCATCAATACCCTTTAGTTCGCTAGTGGCTAGGGGGACACCTATTACCGGCAAAGTAGTCCAGCTAGCCAGGACTCCGGGCAGGTGGGCGGCTCCGCCGGCAGCGGCAATTATGACCTCAATCCCCCGACTTTGGACAGCCAATCCGTATTGTCTTGCCTTTTCCGGATTGCGGTGGGCTGATATTACGCTGACCTCATAATCAATACCAAGCTGTGCTAATATATTCAGCGTTGGATGCATGGCTTCAGTATCTGATTTAGAACCCATAACTACAGCTACCAATGGCATATTGTTAATTAACCTCACCCCCTGTGTCCACCTCTCCTTCAAAGGAGAGGTGGAAGGAAGTTTTCTCTTAAGAGGGGTTTCGCCTCTCTAGGACTCCCCTTTATTTCCTTTTTGGCTTGCTAACGTCATCGTAAGAGATAATGAAATTGTGTTCGCAATCTATACAATGTAGTTGATAAAGTTTTCGACTTTTACTGACCATCTTGGTTTTTGTGGAGCTACATTTTGGATACTTTATTAGCAATTGTGTGCTCCTTTAAACTATCCATTTACTCCCGCTCTATCGTCATTTTATTTCAGCAATGTCTTTACGATAATGGCAACCCTCGAAGTGAATTTGCGAAATATTAGTATAGACCTTTTCTTTTACCTCGGCAATAGTTTTACCAGTAGCAACTACGGTAAGCACTCGCCCTCCATTAGTCAATACCTCTTCTGGTTCTGACCCTACCTTGGTTCCAGCGTGAAAGACCAGGATGTCTGTATCCAAATCGTCCAAGCCGCTAATGGGGAAGCCGGTTTGGTAGCTACCGGGATAGCCGGCTGATGCCATTACTACCCCCACGCAGACATCCTCACTCCATTCTACCTTTATTTGGGCAAGGTTACCATTTATCACTGCTAAAAGAATATCTACCAGGTCGGTTTTGAGCAAAGGCAAGGTAACCTGACTTTCTGGGTCACCAAACCGGGCATTAAATTCTAGCACCTTTGGTCCATCAGTGGTAATCATTACCCCACCGTAGAGAACGCCTTCATAAGGTTTTCTCTCTTTCTCCATAGCTTTTACTACTGGCTGCATAATGGTTTCCTTTACCATTTTAGCCAGGGTGGGGGTCATAAAGTGGGGTGGGCTATAGCTACCCATGCCACCAGTGTTGGGTCCTTGGTCTCCGTTATATATCCTTTTATAATCACAGGCGGATACCATAGGGATGACGGTAGTGCCATCGGTAAAGGCGAAAGCGCTCATCTCCTTTCCTGATAGACATTCTTCAATAACCACCTTCTCCCCGGCGGCACCAAAGACTTTAGACTTCATAAGGTTGGTAAGAGCGTCCAAGGCTTGTGGGATTGAACGGGCTATAGTTACCCCCTTACCCGCCGCCAGTCCATCGGCTTTGACTACAATAGGGAGTGTATGTCGCTGAATATATTCTTTTGCTTGGGTATAGGTAGAGAAGCTGGTGCTTCGAGCGCAGGGGATTCCATATTTTTGCATCAGCTCCTTGGCGAACACCTTGCTTGACTCTATCTCGGTGGCTTTCTTAGTTGGACCAAAAATAGGAACGCCTATACCTTGGAAGTGGTCAACGATGCCATTAGCTAGAGGTGCTTCTGGTCCGATAATAGCCAGCTCAATACGCTTTTCCTGGGCTACTTTACTGAGGGACACTACATTATTAGGGTTAATATCCAGATTATGTGCTATTCTAGCTGTGCCAGCGTTGCCCGGAGCGACAAAGATTTCCTTGACTTTGGGACTCTGGGCTAGCTTCCAGACTAAGGTATGCTCCCTAGCCCCCCCGCCAACAACCAATATCTTCAGTATTCACTCCTTTAGCCTTTAATTTTGGTATATTGAGTTTGTCTTTATAAGAACTGGGAGGTAAAGGTAGGGTCTTGACAAATGGCAAATTATGTGTGTATAATATACCAACAATTAAACTACTCTCTATTGTACTGCCAATAGGGGGTTATTGAGCTGCCCGTTGTTGTGCTGCCAGCAACGGGCTTTTTAGTCTCCTGCCTCCTTTTACACCCAGCAATCTGATAGAAACTCTTCACTGAGGCGAATGCGCACATCGGCAGACTCCCTAAGATTTTTAGCCCACCCTTGCCACATTACACATGCATTCTCTACATACTTACGAGTGTGTTCTTTGATAAAGCTAACCGCTTCAGCCAAATCAGCATCACCTGATATCAGAATGGCAACATCGTAGGCATCAAGAAGGGCTAAGCCTACCATGTCAATGACAATCCTGGTATCTACGCCCTTTTGAATGTGTGTTGTATATGTAATGTCTTTGCCACACGATTGACAACGGGTTTTAACCGGTCTGGAAACAAGCCTGCCAAGTCTAAGTTGGAGGTAATCCACGTAGCCAAGGCGGTTTAGGAAGGCTTGATGCCGCCTTGTTGCAGGAGAGTCCCCCTCCAGTATTGGCACATGGTAATAATAAATTCGTATTAGTTGGCGTTCTTTGGTTAGTTTCTTGGCCAGCCTTTCTATATCAATGATGTCTTGTCTATGCAATCCCTCCCTAATTGCAAAATACAAATTGCTACCATCCACAAAGACCGCTACCCGCAATGAGCTGTCATGAGTCATAATTTGCCCCCTTTAATATTCATTAACCTCACCCCTTTGACAAACGACACATTACTCCCACTCTATAGTTGACGGGGGTTTGGAGGTAATATCATAGACTACCCGGTTTACGCCGGGGACTTCATTGACTATGCGACTTGAAATCCGAGCCAGAACGTTGTAGGGGAGGCGTGACCAGTCAGCGGTCATGGCATCATCGCTGGTTACGGCTCGGATGGCAACCAGGTAGCTATAGGTTCTGTAGTCCCCCATTACCCCTACCGATTTAACATCGGTGAGTATGGCGAAGCTTTGCCATAGTTGGCGATATAGGTTTGCCTTTTTAATCTCATTCATTGCAATCCAGTCAGCACTACGCAGTATCTCCAGTTTTTCCTTGGTTACCTCACCAATGATGCGGATAGCCAAACCTGGTCCGGGGAAGGGCTGCCGCCATACCATCTCTTCAGGCAGACCAAGCTCCAGTCCTACTTGGCGCACCTCATCCTTAAACAGATATCGGAGAGGCTCAATCAAGTTGAGTGTCATCTTGGCTGGCAATCCACCAACATTATGGTGGGTCTTTATCTTGGCTGAGGCTCTGCTTCCTGAAGAAGCACTCTCAATGACATCAGGGTAGAGGGTTCCTTGAGCCAAAAAATCAACCTTGCCTATTTTATTAGCTTCTTCCTCAAATATTTTAATAAATTCCTCGCCCACGACCTTGCGCTTCATCTCAGGGTCAGTTACTCCTTTTAATTGGTTAAGGAATCTTTCACTGGCATCAACATAGATAATATTCATACCTAAGTTAAGGTGAAAGGTATTAAAGGTTCTTTCTACCTCCTCGCGACGCAGTAGCCCGTGATTAACAAAGATGCAGGTAAGCTGGTCACCGATAGCCCGGTGGATGAAGGTAGCGACTACTGCCGAATCTACCCCGCCCGAGAGGGCACAAACTACCTTGTCTTTGCCTACCTGCTCTCTAATTTTATCTAGGCTGTCATTGATAAAATTGCCTATCGTCCAGTTCCCCTGGCAACCACAAACTCGGTAGGCGAAATTTTTAAGTATTGTCTTTCCCTCAGGGGTATGGGCGACCTCAGGATGAAACTGGAGACCGAATATTCCTTCATTAGCCATAACGGCAACGGGTGAATTTTCGGTATAGGCTAAGGCTTGGAAACCGGAGGGCATTTGTTCAATCTTATCACCGTGGCTCATCCATACCGGGGAGGAGGAAGGTAAATCGGCAAATAAGGGGGAATCGACATCGCTTAAATGGAGAATAGCGTGACCATATTCCTGCTTCGTTCCCGGTGCTACCTGTCCGCCTAGCTGATGGGTAAGAACCTGCATACCATAGCAGATACCTAATATTGGTAAATGGCTTTCGTAAATGTAAGTCGGAGCTAGAGGGGCATCAGGTTGGTAGACACTGGCCGGCCCCCCGGAGAGGATAAACCCCTTAGGATTCAATGGGGCTATCTTTTCCCATGGGGTATCATGAGGTAGTAGCTCGCAATATACCTGGCACTCGCGTATTCGCCGGGCAATTAGCATGCTGTATTGTGAGCCGAAGTCAATAACAATAATAGTTTCACGCTCGGTAGGTGATATAGCTTCCTTTAGCGCAATAGGCTGCTCGCCGCTTATCTCCTTGGCAATTTCAAGGTAAGTGGAGACTTCAATATCCCCGCTAGTAGCTACTCGGCGGCTTTCGTTTGGGATTTGTTTTGACTTACTCTTATCCATTTATCAAGATTACCACTGTGATGCACTGTCGTCAAGCCAAAGACTATGTAAGGCGAGGAGGGAAATCACAGGTTGTTTATTAAGGATAGATTGAAGAGCGAGATTGGTGGTAGAAAGCTAGTTGGTGCCATCGGCATTAAGGAACTAGTTGCTATGAAGAAGCTTAATACCCAATTTAGTTATGTTTGCGGTGCAAAAGAGGCAGCCATTAAGGCAGATTAAAGCGGTCTCTATTCGTTAGTGGTATGTGTTAAAGATGAGACCTCCAGTCTAGTTAAAAGATTGGAGGAGGAGAACACGGATTATGAACTTATAGAGTTGAGACAGGGTGAATATCAGGCTAATACCTAGCTAACAGAAGCTGTAGTCCCATAGTAGCCCCACCGGTGTGATAGGACAAAACGAGGATCGTTTTAGCGGTTTTTAAATTACTTTTAAAAATTGTGTGCACAGGGTATTGACATCCCAAGAAGAAGGTGTTAATATTAAGTAATATTGATTATAAACAAAATTATTTGCATTGTTGAAGGGAGGAATGATACAATATGAATTAGTTGAAGGTATCAATTGCAGTCTAAATGATTGCTGGCGAGGAGGTAAAAATGTTCAGTATCAAAAAGAAACTCGTAATATTCGGTGGTTTATTATTGGCGTTAGAACTGGTAGTGATGACGGTACTCTCCACGCCGAGTTTAGCCACTACCTACCCCATAACTGTAACCGATGATTTGGGCAGGGAAGTTACTATTGAGGCACTACCGGAGAGGATTATCTCTTTAGCTCCTTCCAATACGGAGATACTATTTGCCTTGGGTCTGGAGGATAGGGTGGTGGGGGTGACGGATTTCTGTGATTATCCAGCGGAGGCTTTGGAGAAGGAAAAGGTGGGAGGTCCTTGGACTCCAAATATAGAAAAGATAGTTGCTCTTGAGCCTGATTTCATACTAGCTGAAGAAATTAATCCTATTGATGTTATTGATACCCTGGAGGGACTGGGGCTTACAGTATTCGGTATAGAATCTACTGATTTAGATGACCTGCTTAATGATATTAACACGGTAGGAATAGTAACTGACAAGGAATCAGAGGCAGAGGCACTTATAGATGATATGCAAAGCAAGATAGATGCCGTAACCGCAGAAACAGGAGGACTTGTCCCGGGTGAGAAACCGGGGGTATTTCATATATTGTGGCATGACCCTATATATACTTCAGGACAAGGTACCTTCGTCTATGACTTGCTTGAAAAAGCGGGAGGAGTAAATATTTTCGGTGACCTTGAAGGATGGCCGACAGTCAGCCTCGAGGCAGTAATCACACGAGACCCTGAGGTAATCATAGTAACGGCAATGGGTGGCACAGCATCGGGAACATGGGAATGGGTAAATACTGAATCCCGACTTGAAGATGTATCAGCTCGTCAGAACGGAAGGGTATACTTTGCTGAATCTAATTGGCTTGAGCGACCTGGACCACGGATAGTGCTTGGTTTGGAGCAGATAGCTAAATACATTCATCCCGATATTTTCTTTGACCCTTGGGATTATGATGAAGATAAAAATGGAGAAATCAGCAAGGATGAGGCCATCGGAGGCATCCAGGACTACTTCAATGGCCTGATGGCCAAAGCGCAAGCAATTCAAGTCGTGATGCTCTACTTTTAAGAAGGGAGGTAAAAAGATGAAAGGTAAAATATTATCGGGGAAATTGTTTTCTGCTATAGCAGCAATCATACTAGTATCAGTAATAGCTACACCAGTCCTGGCGTCTCCAGCAACAGCTACAAGGACACTCCCGGCATCTGTGGCTTCAGGAGCTGAGTTTGATGTCGCCATTGAGGCTTCAGGCTGCGGCACCTTCGGTCAGGTAGTGGAGACCTTGCCGAGTGGATTTGTCTATGTGAGCAGTTCACTGCCAGCCAAACGAGTAGAGCCGGTGGGCAACATGGTCAAGTTTACCTTTCTTGCTGATGCGAAGAGCTTTACCTATAGAGTAAAGGCACCAACGGTTGACACTACCACTGTCTGTACCTTCCACGGCGTAGTCATGGATGAGGACAGAATTTCATACCCCATTGAGGATAGTGAAGTAATAGTATGCATGAAGGGTGATTTTGACGGCGACGGTCATATTGACATATTTGACTTTGTCGCCTTCGCTGATGCCTATGGCTCAGAATTAGGAGACCCTAACTACAATGCCATTGGTGATTTCAACAATGACGGTCAAGTTGACATTTTTGACTTTGTCGACTTCGCTGATGGCTATGGAACCTGATAATAGTAAGGAATTGGCGAAGGTGTTTGATAGTGATATAAACAAGGCATCTTGATGCCCTGCTCTAGGTGACAGACGATGAGAGTAAAAACTGTTAAGAAGTTTCTAGCCACCCTAACGGCAGTAATACTAATGGTAGTTATAGTTGCACCTGTTCTAGCATCAACGGCAATGGCTACCAGGATTCTTCCGGCGTCGGTGGAATCAGGAGTTGATTTTGATGTAGGCATTGAGGCATCGGGCTGCGGCGCCTTCGGTCAGGTGGTGGAGACCTTGCCTGATGGTTTTACCTATCTCGGTTGCACACCCGGCTACATCGGGGTTGAGGAGGTAGGTAATACAGTCAAGTTCACATTTCTCGGTTCGGAGAGCTTTACCTACAGGGTTAAGGCGCCAACAGTTGTTACTACCACCATCTATACCTTCCGTGGCATAGTCAATGATGATAATAAGAATGAATATCCAATTATTGAGGATAATGACATAACTGTAACTGCATCCGGCCCGGTAACCTATGCCCTGAGGATGGCAGTTGAAGTAGATGAAAGTGGCTCAACCATCCCTTCGGTAGGTAAACATGTTTATGACGCCGGGGAAGTAGTACACATCCGTGCCACACCAGACTCGGGATGGCGGTTTGACCATTGGTCTAGCAAGGTTGCTGACCCTGGCTCTTCTTCCACCAAGGTAACTATGGATAGCGACAAGAGAGTCACCGCATACTTCATTCAAATTCCAACATCAATCTATACTTTAACAGTTACTTGCCAAATAAGTGAGGGGGGGAGCGTTATTCTTACTCCTACGACAGAAAATAACCAATATGAAGAGGACAGTTTAGTTGAGTTAACTGCTATTCCTAGTGACGGCTATGCTTTCAGTAGTTGGAGTGGTGACCTCGCTGGAAGCAACAACCCTGAGAATGTAACCATGGATTCTGATAAGAATATTACTGCTGACTTTGTGTTGCTAGAACAGAAAGAGCCAGCTAGCTTTGAGGTTTCTCCTCTTAGTATCTCACCGGAGCAAGTTCAGCCTAACCAGCCGGTAAGAATCTCTATCAACATAACCAATAATGGTAGGGAGGTCGGCAACTATGACGTTGCTCTTTACATCAACGGGCAAATAGAGGATAGCCAGACGGTGAGCGTTTCCTCAGGCTCAGCTCGGACCGTGGTATTCAATGCAACTAAGGCTACTCAGGGCACTTATACCATCTCATTAGGAGGACAGCAAGGACAGTTCACCGTGGTAGGTAGTCAATCAGTTAGTGGTGGACTGGACATTGGTACTACGATAGCCATTGTAGGCATTGTATTGCTTGTTACAGCTATAGTATTTGTATTTAGGATGATTATAAAAAGAGCATAACCAAGAACAAGTCAGGTAGGGGAAATTGCTCCAGCGGATCGTGGGGATGAGATGGCGAAAACCCATCATGTTGGTTACTATGAGGGTAGGTTAGACTTCGTTCATCTACAATTCCTTTTTTCTTAGCAATTTAAAGATAACTGTAGACTTAACCATCCCTGCTAGTAGCTACTCGGCGGCTTTCGTTTGAGGTTTGTCCCGTTAGATGTATAATATCTAACGGGATTTGTTTTGACTTACTCTTATCCATTTATCAAACATTATCACTATTTATTGTAGTCGAGGCTTAATAGTTTTTACTTGCTCACTTATATCAATCTCAGGTCGCCGTAGCATAGGGCTAACCTCAATCCCCTGTGTGCCAAACTTGGTAATAACCGGCAGTATTAACAGCAATGTGCTGATTACTGCTGGCACGAGATATGTGCCCCAATCCTTCCCGCAGTTAAACCATCCAAGCTTTCCTTCACGGACAAAAGGAGCGAAAAGGCAGGTGACTACCACAAGTATGAGAAAGACGCCCAAGCCTCGTCGTGGTTTGTTCGCTTGCGTGAACCACCAGTCCCACCAGGATATTGGTTTACTTGCAACGCGTAGCTTCTTCAGAACGTCGTCGTAGTGTTTTCTTGCTTCTTGGTCTGCTTTGTCCTTGCTTACTTTGACCAGATCTCTAGCGCGAGTAATCGCGTCCTCAGCCTCATCAATTCGCTTCAGCCGAACCAGGGCTGTTCCTCTGTTGAATAGGTAAAGGTGGTTTATTTGTCTCCGCAAAGCTGAGTCAAAGCATCCCAGAGCATCGTCATATCGAGATCCTTCCATCATAATGATGCCTTTCATATTGTATAAGTCGGCATTTTCTGGCTCAAGCTCGATAGCCTTGTCAATAGCCTGCAATGCCTCATCATAGCGCTTAGAGTCTCTCAGAATGGTAGCTTTTACCCCCCAGTGGCGAGCACCTTCTGGCTCAAGCTCGATAGCCTTGTCAATAGCCTGCAATGCCTCATCATAGCGCTTAGAGTCTCTCAGAATGATAGCTTTCAACCACCAGTGGCCGGCAATTTTTGGCTCAAGCTCAATAGCCTTGTCAACGGCCTCCAATGACTCATCATGGCGCTTAAGGTCTCTCAGAATGCTAGCTTTCAACAACCAGTTATGCGCATTATCTGGCTCAAGTTCAATAGCCTTGTCAATAGGCTCCAGCGCCTCATCATAACGCTTAAGGTCTTCCAGAATGACAGCTTTGAACCACCAGTTAT
>Ga0114922_10000713_pt1 | contig 32006 bp, 25 predicted proteins | sample AartaG_FD_100975 | JGI IMG/M metagenome (GOLD analysis project Ga0114922, IMG submission 100975) | Deep subsurface microbial communities from Aarhus Bay to uncover new lineages of life (NeLLi) - Aarhus_00045 metaG | ecosystem: Environmental > Aquatic > Marine > Oceanic > Sediment | place... | reverse complement strand
CGAGAAGTTTGAAATCTCCATTCTCTATTTTCCATTTCCTTAGTTGTTCATCTCTTCCTGCAGAAAAAATGAACTCATTTTGAGGTTTTGCTCCAATTATCGAAGACATGTGAGCTTTTTGTTTTTCAATTTTACTGCAATCAGCTAATGACCATGCTCTTAAATCCAAATCTAGCGATGTGGATAATATTAGGTCTTGACTTTTTAATTTTTGAATATCTGTAATAGCGGATTTATGTGCAAAAATACATCCTAGTTCTTTTTCCAAATCTAGATCCCAAATACAGATTCTTCCATCTTGTCCTCCAGTAAAAATGTAACCATCAATTTCCCTGATAACATTGACACTTCTAAGATGACCTGGCTGATGGTAAAGAATCTCAGTAAAATTGGAATCTTGATTATTCACAATTACCCAGATTTAAAGGCACTAATTAACTTTTATGATGGGTTTAAATATACTTATTTTCTAAGATAGAACCTTTGAAAAAGTTATAGTGGCTCATTTCGTCGTGAGAACATCACATTTCAGTCTGGGACGGTTTAATCATCGCCACATTGTGGTTAACTTTGAAGTTTTTATCTATTACTCTTACTGAGTTAAATAATAAAAAATTAAAAAAAGAGATATTAAAGAGGTTTTACTCCAATTGTCACTTCAAATTCATCAAATTTCCAATCTTTGATAAGTCCTTCTTTAGGTTTTATGAATTCCAAGTCCTTACTGAGAGTTTCTTCTTTGATATATTCTTCGAATTTCTTTAGAGCTTCTTCTCCAAATTCATCTGCATTTACTGAAAGAACAATTTCTTGAGTGTATTCAAGATCTAGTTCCTTTCTCATTGTTTGAACTCGTCTTATTATATCTCTAACAAATCCTTCTTGCTTAAGATCTTCAGTTATTATAGAGTTGAAGAGTAATAAGTATCCTTCTGCTTCTTCACCTGCAAATCCTTCCTGTACATCTATTCTATAGTCCAGGTCTTCTAATGTTAGTTGAAATTCAGTTCCATCTGCAGTTATAGTGATTGAATCCCCTTTTGCTAACATTCCAACGTATTCTCTAGTCTGGTTGGGGTCTAGTTTTTCCAATTCCATTCCTATCCCCTTTACTGCTGATTTGACTTTTGGAGCTAAAACCTTGAAATTTGGTTTTATCGTATAGTTTACCAATTCATCTGAACTTTTACTAAGTGTTATCTTCTTAACATTAAGTTCTTCTTTGAAAACTTCTTCATATTTTTCTATCAAATCCTTCTTTCCAAGTGGAGATATCAATATAAGCTCAGAAAGAGGTTGTCTCAATTTTATGTTTGCTGAAGATCTGATACTTCTTCCTGCGGTTATAAGTGAAAGAACTTTGTTCATATCTCGTGAAAGATCAGCATCTACTTCTTTTTTACTGAAAGTTGGATATTCTAGAAAGTGCACGCTTAGAGCTGTTTCAGAATCTAGTCTTCTAACCAAATTCTGATGCAATTTCTCAGAGATGAAAGGTATGAAAGGAGCTAACATTTTTGATAATTTAACCAATACTTCATATGTTGTTATATAAGCTGATTTCTTATCTTTATCAAGTTCATTTTTCCAGAATCTTCGACGAGATTGACGAAGATACCAATTACTGAATTTATCAATAACAAACTTTTCAAAGGCTTGTACAGCTATATGGACTGTCATATTTTCAAGTGCTTCATCAACAGATTTAGTCAAATAATTTGCTTCGCTTATCAACCATTTATCAAGGTCAGGTCGCTCTTTTAATGGAACATCAAATTCTTCAGGATTAAAATTATCAGCATTAGCATTAGAAACAAAGAAACTGTAACTGTTCCATAAAGTAAGGATGAATTTCTTCATAGTTTCATATATATTGTCTGGATCAACTTTTACACTATTCCAGGTTGGATATGAATAAAGGAACCACCTAACTGAATCTGCACCATATTTTTGCATAACATCTCCAGTAAAGATTACATTTCCTTTGCTTTTACTCATTTTCTTACCATCTTTATACAGATGATGCCCCATTGATAAACAACTCATATATGCGGGTTTATCAAATAGAACTGTACTAATTGCTAGTAAAGTGTAAAACCACCCTCTAGTTTGATCTATTGCTTCTGTTATGAAATCAAATGGAAAATGTTCATTGAAAATTTCCTTATTCTCAAAGGGATAATGATATTGTGCAAATATGGAGGCACCTGCATCATACCAACAATCTACTACATAAGGAACGCGAGTGCTAGTTTTTTGACATTCAGGACATTCAAATGTTATTTCATCAACCCAAGGTCTATGAAGATTAAAGTCTTCAGAAAAGGATTTTCCATATAACTCTTGAAGCTCTTTTTTGCTACCAACTACTGTTTTGTGATCATTTTCACATACCCAGATTGGAAGAGGTGTTCCCCAATACCGATTTCGTGATAATGCCCAGTCCCTTACTTCGCGTATAAAATTGCCAAATCTTCCTTCCTTAAGATGAGCGGGTTGCCATCTTACTTTATCATTATTGGCAACTAATCTATCTCTCATTTTAGACATCTCAATAAACCAGGTTTCAGTAGAGTAGTAGAGTAAAGGTCCATCACAACGATAACAGAAAGGATAAGTGTGTGTATACACTCCTTTTTTGAAAAGTAAACCTCTTTCCTTTAGGTTATCCATTATCTTTGAATCTGCATCTTTGACAAATAATCCAGCAAAATCTGTTATTTCTTCTGAGAAAGTTCCATCCTCCAGTACTGGATTCATTACTGGTAATCCATATTGTTTTCCTATTACAGAATCGTCCTCACCAAAAGCTGGAGCCGAATGAACAATACCTGTTCCTTCTTCTGTTGTCACATATTTAGCAAGTGTTACATAGAAAGCATCTTCTTCAGGTACTATATATGGGAAAAGCTGTTCATACTTTTTATGTTCCATATTTTTTCCTTTGAATTTCTGTAAAACAGTATAATCGTCTAGAAGTTCCTCTGCTTTTTTCTCTGCCAGTATCAATTTTTCTCCATTATATTCTACTTGAACATAATCAATATCTGGATTTACAGTGATACATACATTTGAAATAAGTGTCCATGGTGTAGTTGTCCAAACTAAATAATATGTGTCTTCAAAGTCCAGTGATTTGATTTTTACAAATACTGAAGGGTCTGTTGTTTCCATCATTCCTTGTCCAACTTCGTGAGAAGATAAAGGTGTCCCACATCTAGGACAATAAGGAACTACTTTATATCCTAAGTATAGCAATCCTTTGTTGTCAATTTCCTTTAATGACCACCAAACGCTTTCAACATAGTTTTCATCTAAGGTTGCATATCTATTTTCAAAATCAACCCAGAAACCTATACGTTCGGACATATCTCGCCATTCTTTAACATATTTGAAGACAGATTTTCTACATTCAGCGTTGAATTTTACCATTCCATATTCTTCAATCTGACTCTTATCTGTGAATCCAAGAGTCTTTTCTACTTCTAATTCTACTGGAAGGCCATGACAATCCCATCCTGCGACCCAAGGAACAACATCAAATCCAAGCATCGATTTATGTCTTAGATATACGTCTTTAATAGCTCGAGTTAAAGCATGACCAATATGAGGGAGACCATTTGCTGTAGGAGGTCCTTCTAACCATCTGAATAGAGGACTTCCTTTTCTCATTTCTCTTAATTTATCAAATACCTTATTTTTCTCCCAGAAGTCTAATATTTTTTCTTCTTCTTCTGAAAACGAAGGTAATGCTTTAACTGAATCAAATACTTGTTTCTCGTTAACCACTGTAATCTACTCCAAAATGTTTTTCAGGAAATTTATAAGGCACGCTATAAGGATATATAAAAAAGAGTTTCTTTTTAGCGAATTTCGCGATCCATCCTAATTCCTCTGTACCTATTATTTTTCTCGTTTCTACATTTTAAAAACTTTCTGTCAACTACTTTTCACAAAAATAAGAAAAAAAATAGAAAAAAAAGAAAAAGAAGTTAGTTTTTGAAGCGCTTTCTTTTAAGTAAAATACTAATACCAATTATAACTGGAAAGATTACATATAGCATTATTTTATTGAATTCTACAACAATCACATTGTTGAACAGAATATCTTCAGTTAAATCTATAGTTGTTAAATTGTTCCAATCAGTTACAGTTACATTGAAGTCATAGTAGCCGTTTTCATAGAGTGTGGTATCAAGCTCAATTCGTAAGAAGTTTGAACTTATTACCCATTCTTGATTCCAAGACGCATTCTCCATTCTTACTCTGATCTCTTTAATTCCTGCAAAGTCTTCAGCAGACACATCTATGTCAATCAAACCTGACACAATGTTACTTGGAAAGGTCACCGTGACTGAAGGATTCTTATCATCATAGTTTGGATTATAGATATTGATTCCTTGAAGGCTTCCAATCCATGGTTCATCAGTTGTTGGAACGTAATCCATTCTACGAACGAAGAAAGTAGAAAGTCCATCAGCTTCAGTTTCAGTTTTTAGTACTTGATTTGTTCTATTATACACATAAAGACCTGAGTTTGCCAGAATGTAGGTCTCATTTCTAGAATCAAGATAAAAGATTTGATTAATCGAAGGAAATGTGATTTGATCTGCTTTATCCCAAGCAACGGTATTTTCAGAAACTGGGTCAAATATTCTTATATTTGGATAAGGTTCCATACCTAACCAAAGTTTTCCTTCAATCCACTCTAAAGATTGAATTTCCCAATTCTCAACATCTCCAAATCGTTTGATTTCAGAAAGGCTTGTTAAATTGTAAATAATTAAACCTGTGTTAGTTCCAACATAAAGAACATCTCTATCTGGATCTTGTAAAACAGAATTTACCTCTAACTGTGTTATTTCTTCAGTGAAGTTTTCAACATGATATGTGCCTAGTTCCCAGTTATAAATTATCATTGAACCATTTCCACCTACACCTGCGTTTTGAGCTGCAGTAGAATAATAGATTAAGCTTTCATTATAAGATGAAGAAATGTCAGCTACATATCTATACTCACCCAAAGGGAGTATTGATTCCATATTTGTAATGGTTGTTGACACAATGTCATACCTATATCTGTGATGATACATTACTCTGGAGTTTACAAGTAGTTCTCCTGCAGTGTCACCTCCAGCACCACCAATTCCAGAAATAAGATGTTCTACTGAAAGAGGATGTAATCGATCTGGAGCTGTTGTATTAATCCTATCCAAACCCAACAGAGTAGAAATGTAAGCATACCCATCAACTGGATCATAGTTGACATCTGTTGCCATATTATGAGCTAAACCCAATATTTGAGATTGTTCAGTAATGGCTGTACTTGGTGCGGTATAATCTATTTTTTGTATTCGTTGAACTGTTCCAACAATAAGCTTTCTTGTAGTAGAATCTAATCGTATGGATGCAAGCAAGCTTTCGATAGGGTAAGGAGCTCCTGTTACGGTGGTTAACGGATATCCAGGCCCAGAACCATAGTAAGATTTGGCTACAGCTTCCATACTAGTTGTATTGAAAACTAATAAACCAGATTCAGCGTTTGTGGAATATGGAGATACAGCAAAACCTAATTTCTCTTCAGTATCACACACTAAATCAAGAAATGATCTTGAATAGTATGGTGCTTGAGTATAATTGTAAGTTTTAATTGTATCATTATCTGGAAAAATTACACTTATACCATCACAGATATTAGTTGTTTCATTAAATGTTGCAACAAAGATTTTCCCTAAGATAGGATAATATTTCACAAGTCTGGAATAATCATTAGGAAGTCCATCACTTGAAGTGTACCATCTTGTAGAATTTTCCGAAATATCGATTTTAAAGACCCCTACTGATGTACCAATGAAAGCAAATGATTCAGAGGAATTAACATCGACTGTAAGCATTTTTACACTTGAAGCAGGAGCGTTATAACCGCTAATATCTACTTGTCTATCATAGATGGGATCATAAACAATTAGTCCATGAGACTGTGTTACAATCCAAACATAGTGGGTAAATGGGTCTACATCTATAAAATCACCCAATTCAAAATTAGTTGCAACTCCTGTCAGAATAGGAGTAGCTGAAAGTGGTGTAATGGAATAGTTTACAACATCTACTCCTTGTATTGAACCTATGTACAACAATTTAAGGTCTTTATCAATTTCTATATTCTGAATTTGAACGTCAGTTAAACCTATCTCATCCTTGTAGACTGTTTGATTAGTCAAATCATCTAATTGAATTAGTGCCAGGCCTTCTGGAGCATTTGTAAAAATCAGATTATCTTCTTCAGATATAGCCAATGCAACGTGACCAGGAGGACCATATATGTGGTCAAATTCTGGTGTATCAACATTTAAAGTTGTAACGTCACCTATGTTAGTCCCAATACTAGCAAAGTTAGAGGTTGATGAATTGATAAATAAAACTGATGTTAACATTAAGAATAATATTGTTAAGGTTAACTTATTTTTCATATTCTCTTTTATTTAATTCAAAATTATAAGTTGATTCGTAGAGGCTGTGACACAGTTAATCTTTAAACAGTAATCCCCTATCTACCAGAAATTGCTTAAAATTTACATCTTTGACATATGACCTCAGCCTGATTTCAATTTTTATAACATTGGTTGCTGAACTTAGGATTAGTTCATTATTATAGATTCCTTGTTTATCTATTCTCAGATGGAAAGATTTCTTATTTTGATTGAATCTTTCTTCAAATTCACCATACAATTGCGATTTTTGTTCCGCTGACATTTGAGAAATTAAGTGGTCCAGAATTTTATTAACTAATTTTTGTTTACTAAAAGTAATTGTGACATATTCAATCGGGTTATCATAACCGCCTACAAGTTCTTCAACAACAAGTTCTGTTTCCTGAATAAGTTCTTCTGGAATTAGATTTGCCAGAGCTTCTAAATTCTTATCAAAATCCTCTGTAGCATGAATTGAAAAACTGTATTCAGCTTTGCTAATTGTAATATCCATCTAATCCCCTTATTTTTTTATAAAAAACAAAAAAACGTTAAAGGAAAGAAAAAGGTATTAATTACCTCTTCGTCCATGTCTTCTTAAAGATGGTCTAACTTTTTCTGCTCCAGTTCCTTTGGTACGGAGTCCTCTAGATTTCTTTCCAGCACTTGTTAATCCTCTATGAACTCTTCCTCTATGAACTGGATTCTTAAGATAGACTATATCGTCACCACGATATTCTTTAATGGAAACCCAACTTGTTCTAGGGTCTTTTGCAATAACTGGATGTTGAGGATCGATCAGAATTACTTCAAAGAATTTGTGTCTTCCATCTTGACCTACCCAATAAGAATTTAGAACCTCAAGATTACTATATTTTCTAGCCACTCTTTCTTCAGCAATAAGTTTGATGCTTTTTTTAGGAGTTATTTTATTGACACCCATATTACGAGATTTTCTTCCTCGTACAGGTCGCTTCTTTCTTCTTCCTCCTCTTCTGACTTTGGCTCTAACAATAACATATCCTTGTTTAGCTTTGTAACCAAGAGCTCTTGCTCTATCAAGCCTTGTGGGTTTTTCAACTCTTTCAGTAGCTCCCTCTCTTCTCCATTGAATGATTCTACTTCGCATTAACTCCTTAAACTCTGGAGTATCGCGATTTCTCCAAAACTCGCCAATATACTTATACATACTTTTGGTCATTATAATCACCTAACGATTCCCGGGTGGACATCTCGTCGGTATGTTCCCAAACAAAGAATTAGTTTTAAAAGTTGTGATTTTGAAGATTTTTGCTAAAAAATCTTTTAAGTATGCTTTTTCTTTTTTCTTTGATTGTTTATGACAACTACAAGAGAAACTAAGGGATTTGATTTTACTAATATTATAGTTTATTCATCTGCAATTTTGGGTGCAATTGTTGGAGGATTTGTTGTTTGGCTGTTTTTTACAGTATTTCGAGGTGGAAACTTTCCTTTTGTTACAACTGAAAGGTCTGCATTCATTGCACTTGCAATTTTGGGGACTACAATGTGCGCATTAGTTTTCCCTATTAGAGCTTCATTATCTAAGAAATTTAAGTGGCTAAGTCCTTTTACGATATCAGCTATTTTCCTTGGTTCATTGATTGTTTTGTTTGTTATTTTGCACTTAACAAATGTACTTAATTCAATAATACCAAACGAAAGAACAGCAATTATTATTCTTACATTTATAATTCTGCTAAAGTGGATATCTGCAACTGCAAGTTTATTTTTACAGAAAGAATAAATTATTTGGGCTTTTATATCTAAAGCTAGATTTTCTATGAGTAAAATTGCCAAGTGTAATGGAGAAATTACGTATTTTGGGTGAAGCAGCTAAGTATGACATATGTGCATCAACAGCATCTCCCAGAGCTCATACTCCAGGATCAATTGGTAAAGCAGTATCTACAGGTATCTGTCACTCGTTTCTCCCAGATGGTCGATGTATTAGTTTACTTAAAGTGTTAATTACAAATCAATGTATTCATGATTGTACTTACTGTATTAATTCAACGAAAAACAGAAAGCAGTTTAAACATTCGATTACTTCCTTTGAACCTGAGGAATTAGCAAGATTAACAATTGGCTTTTACTTGAGAAATTACATCGAAGGATTGTTTCTTAGTTCTGGGGTTGGTAAAAGCGCAAACTGTCAAGCTGAAATAATTCATGAAGCTCTTCATGTATTGCGTAACAAATACAAATTCGATGGTTATGTTCATGCAAAAGTTCTCCCTGGCATTGGAAAAGATGAACTCCTCAGAATAGGTGAATTAGCTGATCGTGTTAGTATAAATGTCGAATTGCCTAACAAATCTAGATTCAGCGAAACCTGCTCTACCAAAGATTTCTATTCTGACATAATTAAAGTAACTAAATATCTCCCAGAAATGAGGAAAAAGGGGGAAATTCCTGCAGGATATACAACCCAATATGTTATAGGAGCTGCTAAAGAAACAGATAAAGAAATCTTGGATAGCGTTTTCGATTTCTATACCGATGATTGGGATTTTAGAAGGCAATATTATTCTACATGCCTTCCATTAGAAGAAAAAAGTAGAAGCTTTCCTAGATCGTTCTTCCTGAGAGAACATAGGTTATACCAAATTGATTGGCTAAGAAGAATCTATAAATATTCTCCAGATGAACTAATGAATGTTGTAAATGATGAAGGTTTTATACCTCTTAAAATAGATCCTAAAGTTACTCTAGCTAGAATGAATACTGAAATCTTTCCTCTTGATATAAACTGTGCAACATATGATGAACTCATGAGGGTTCCTGGTATAGGTCACACTTCTGCAATGAGAGTTTTAAAACTACAACAACAAGGAGTTAAACTCAAAAAAAACCTACAACTTAAATCAATAGGTATTGTTTTGAAGAGAGCTCTGCCATTTCTCAAAATTGGTTCAAAAACCCAGCTTACTTTGGATAATTTTAATACCACCAAAGGAGGTGTTTAGAAACTTGTTTGGTTGTAGTTTATCTGCAGAAGAGTATTTTAATGCTGCAAGTTATCACAAAGAATCAACCAATGATCTAATTATCAAAGCTAAATTCTTGCTAGAGACCAAACCTTTTGAGATAACTACAGGATGTTCAGATTTAGGTAAACTAGTTAAAAAGAGAGGAAATGCAGTTCTAAGAGAAGTGCATCTCTTATCAGCTTATATGCGACTTAAACCATATTCTGAAATGGTGCTTGTAGGAGAATGTAACAATGAACATGATACATGTTATCTTATTGCTAAATCTCTAGCAAGAAGATTTGATAGATTTGTTATCATTGTCTTTGCTAGTAAATCTTTTTCTGTTGTAACCAATAGAACAGATTTACCTGAATTTCCAAAGTTTAGAGGTAGTTCCAAGCAGACAATCATTGAAAAAGTGAGATGTTTTGCAAAACAGACAATAAAAGATGGTTTTCCTAAAGAATTTTTCAATGAAGATGGTGATTCTCTTTGGGAAAAGTATTATGAAACACAGTTTCTCGAGCAAAGATTGAATGTTAAACTCTTCCGTAAATTCATTCCGAAATATGCATTAGAAAAAGCGAACATGAAGATTGAAAAGGAATTTTATGAGAAGGTTGTTGAACAACGAAAAGAAAAACACACCCTAGATTTCTTCTTTGATTAAGTAAGTTATTTCAGAATTAAGTGATAAAGAAAAATTCAAAAGATGAATAAACTATTGAAGATTGATAATAATGTCATCTTTTGGAATTCATCAGATAGGTATAGTAAGAATAGATAAAGAAGCATGTTATATCGAGTTATCACAACTATATTCAACTGGTTTACGTCATATCGAAAAATTTAGTCATATTTTCGTATTATGGTGGATATCAATGAGAGATAATCCTCAAGATAGATCTCAAATGCTAGCTACTCCTCCGAAACTAGAAACTTCTATTGAAACAGGCATTTTCTCTTCTAGAAGCCCTACACGTCCAAATCCAATAGGCTTAACCAAAGTTAAATTGTTAAAAGTGGAAAACAATAAGCTTTACATCGATAGAATAGATGCTGTTGATGGAACACCGGTACTAGATATCAAACCATATTTACCAGGAGATAGTGTTTCTAATGAAGAATTAAAACTTCCTGAGTGGTTTGAGCATCTAAAGAAAAAATAATTCGATTTTCTTCTCTTTCTTTTTTTGAGTTTTTATAAGATAATTTAGAACAATTTCTGATATTATGCAAAAAAAAGCTCGATACTCAAATAATGCTTTTTTTGATGATAGTAAAGTCATCATTATTACTGGAGCTTCTTCAGGTATAGGAAAAGCTGTTGCCCAAGCTCTAGTTAGATATAAACCTAAACTTGTTCTTACAGCAAGAAGAAAGAGAAAACTGTATCACACTGCAAATTTATTGAAAAAGCAAAAATTGAAAGTTTTACCAATTGTCAGCGACATAAGGAACAGAGAAGACAGAACGAGAATAATTGATCTAACATTGAAAATGTTTGGTAGAATTGATGTGCTCATTAATAATGCAGGATTGGGAAAAGCAAATCTATTTCTGAATCAACCTGAAGAAGAAATTGATCAATTAATAGAAACAAATATTCTTTCTTTGATTAAAATGACACATGCAGTTGTGCCAATTATGGAAGAACAAGGTGGTGGGAGTATTATTAATATCTCTTCATCTCTAGCAATGCTTCCTGTTTATCCTTTTGCAGTTTATTGTGCAACAAAATCTGCTGTAAAAGTGTTCGGAGATGGTATAAGACAAGAACTCAAAGATTACGGAATATCTGTGTCAACTGTTTTACCAGGACCTTATAATACTGAGTTCAACAAGATATCAGGCTTAAACGATGAAATAGTAAATGGAAAAGCCGTTGATAAACTAGCCATAAAAATTGCTAAACTTACTATAAAGCCAAAAAACAATTTGATTCAACCTAGATCATTTATTCCGCTTCTGTGGATTACCGAGAAGTTCGGATTTCTAAAAGAAAAGATTACATTGAAAATTGCAGAACAGATTTACAAAGCAAGAATAGCAAATATCAAGAAAATTGAATTTGAAGAGACGAAGTTAGAAGAAAAGGAAATAGAACTAGCAGTAGCAACAAAAACAAAGAATTAAGCTGCTACAAAGTAATTTCCTTCTGATTTTTGCTTTTTATCTAGTTGAGAGTCCTTTTTATTTACTCTTGGTCGAAGTGTTCGAGGATCTTGTCTGAATGTAATATCCATTTTTCTTAAGAAGGAATTCATACCAGTTTGCAAAGTGCCAATTCTTTTGACTTTTCCATTAATTCCAGGGATGCCGTCAAAGACCATAAGTCTATCAGAAAAGAAATACATCATCATTACATCATGCTCTGAAAAGGTTTGATTCTGAATTTGAAAAAAGTATTTATAAGAAGAAGAGAAACTAGTCATTACTTAAATTAAAGGAGATGAGATTAATGAAATTTGTAAAAGCCATTTCTTTATGTTATCTAATTTTAGCAAGTTTCGCACCTGTTCAGTTCACTGTTACAATCTACCCCAGTTCCTTCAAAACTGGAACCGTGGATGAGGATGTACCAAATCCAGCTGTAAATGTCGGACAACTTCAAGATAAAGCGTATACATATACTGGAGTAGACTGTGTAGTTGATTACTATGGAATTACTATCGATGATTATGTCACAATTGTTGTAATTGATGATGGTCTTACAGAGCTTGAATGGAAGGCACTAGAACAAAATCCTGAAGCTAATGTTGATATCATTGGCTTTTTAACAAATGATACTGAGCATGATGTAACATATATTACCAATCCAGATGATTCACTTCTAGATGACCAAGTCCAACATGGTCATGGTTTTGCGGTTATCTCTGTACTAGCTGCAATTGCTAGAGACTTAAAGGTGATTTTTGTTGATTATCGAGACGAACCTGGTGATGATCCTGACGACTGGGATACTTTTGGATTTGATTATGGAATATACGAGATATGGGAATGGATTGATGACAACCAAGCATCAAAAGACATTGATATTATCAGTTGGTCATGGGTACATTCTATAAATTTTACAACCCCTGCGATTCTTCAAAAATGGAGTAGCTTAATTAGTAAAGATGTAATAATGCTTACAGCTGCAGGTAATTTTTGTAATTATCTAAATCAGTTGGGTATTAAATATTATAAATATCAATCATATTATACTGAATGGTATTCTGTTGGTTCAATAGATCATGAAGATAGGAGTGAACCATGGTCATGGAAAAATCAGAAATCTTATTTTTCATCATGGTACGAAGACAATGAAGCAGCCAATCAAATTGTTAATTGGCTTGAACCAGGGAATGGAGTGCCTGTATTAGTAGACGCTTTCTTTGACCAAGATTTGCAGATTGCAAGAGGAGAATGGGTATATTCAGACGGAACAAGTTATAGTACAGCTTATTTAGCTGCGATAGTTGCACTAATAATTACTGGATATCATAATGGTATTGGTAGTTCAACTGACCCTTCTTTGGATAAAGTAATAGATATATTACAATATGCTAGTTCAAGGAGCACTTTTGACCAGAAGATGGGGTATGGTTATATGGATGCTTACAGGGCTTATCAAAAAGCCTATATGGAGGGGAGATGGGCAGCCTAAATTGTTATATATGTATTTGAGTATACATTAAGTAAAGATTATCTGTAAATAAAAAGAAGCAAAGAGGAGGAAAATTCATGAAAAGAAAATTAGGAAAAATTCTGGTTATAGCTATAATAATTCATTTAATTGTCTTTCAGATTATATTATCAGTCCATGGAGATTTACCAGTTGTTGCTTCTAGAATCTCAGGGATTAGTAATATCTCAGTAATTGCAGATCATTCCGCACCTAATGACACCTTATTTGGTATCTCTGTAGAAGTGGAAATTTTAAATAGAGCAGACGAAAATCAAACAGTAATAGAGTTATCAGATTTTCGACCTAACGTTTTTATTAATGCAACATTTGTAAATCAATCATTAGAAATTGATCCGCTAGCATGTGCTCATGCAACAATTATGAGATATTCCTATCAACCTGGTATTACTTCTGAAGGTAGTTTGGTTAAGTTTTATATTAATCAAGCAAATCTAACCTATCTTCCAGACGGAAATTATACTCTTTGGAGACTTATAAATACAGCTTATATTATCAATAATATCACCTCTGAGGAATTACCAGCGATTATCACTGTGAGTTCTGGTATAGTAAATATAACTTACATTGATTTTGATTATATTCCTACAGAAATAACGAGCTTCTCATTCATATTCCCAATAGTGTTCCTTTCACTATTTTCATTAATGGTTTCTCTATACATAAGGAGAAAATCAAGTATCACCAAATACAAAAATTAAAAACACAGTATCCAGAATATTCTTCGTTCCAATCGAGATCAGAGAGAACATAAGAATTTCAATCTATTCTAGTGCAAAGAATCGAAAAAACAATTTTATTCAAATAACAACATCTGATAACAATCTAGTCTTTATTTCTCCTACTGTTTTCTTTTCAGAAAAAGTGATGAAGTATATGAATTAAGAAAGGAAATTATTGAGTTGAAAAAGATGCACAACCACTATTTAGATATATTTGATGGTCTCATGAAGATGCTTGACTATAATAATCAAGAGCTTTATGGTGTTATAAACAACGAAGATGAATCTCAAAACAAGGAAAGAAGAACATTAGCAGAATATAATGCAGAACATATCAAGGTTTTTGAACATCTAAAAACAATGAAGAAACTTGAAATTTAGGTAATCAAAAGAGCTGATTAATTAAACTCAAGTGTCGCTAAAACTATTTAAAACTGGGGAGTCAAGTAATTTCCCCCATAATCGATGAGTAATGAATTAAATGCTTCTGGTATTTTGATATAATGAAATTGCTGTAAATAAATGCTCATTTTATCATGTTTCCCACTAAGTAAATCATGCCAAAGTTCAGGTTTATATCTTACTAATAAAGAGATCATCCATGAAGCAATGAATGTTTTAGGGAGATTTACATTATAGCTGTTTAGTAAATTTTCAAATAATTCTTCTAATGAAGGTGTAAATTTATTGTTAAAATATTCATCCATCGAGTATTCAAATCTATTATTTTCACAGTCTTCTCCATGGTCATATACACGTGAGAATCTTAAAAGAAGGGCTGGAAATACTCCCTGTTTCTTAACTTTAGCTCTAATATACACAGTCTCATCATTATAATCTGCTGTTAATCCATGATGTTCAAAAACATACTCTTTCGTGAAATCTAATTCAAGTATAATTGATCCCTTAACAGCTTGAAGTAATGAATAATATTCCACAAGAGGTCTCGTATTTCGTGGCATTGATAAAGAAGTTCTATACAGTTCAAGTGCTTGTTGAAAGTATAAAGAAGCTTTTTCTGCTCGTTGTCTATAATTGGTTTGAAAAGGTTCTATAGGAGATATAGTCTTCTTTTTATCTTTGAAAAAACGTTCTATTTTTTTATTGTAACGTGAAATGTTTCTTTCTATTGATTCCCTATTTCTAGGATACTGTGCAGAAATTGTAAAATTATAATTCAAACATTCTGTAAGAAAAAAGGTATTTGTTCCTTTCAGTAATAGATTGAGTACACGTTGTCTTCTATCAGTATAACTAGACATTGCTTTTACTAAACTGTTAATATTATATACTTTATGTAGTTGTGGTAAGAAAACTTGTGCTTTTTCCAACATTTCTCGAGTTTATAAATCAAATTAAAAATGTACATTATAGACATGGCAATAAACAGTAGAAGAATCTATCTAATTACGTTAGTTGTTAGTTTAATTCTCTTAAATTGTCATAATTCTTTTTCTCAAACTGAAATGAATAAGCAGAAGCATTTTTCTTCCTCAATTTTTCCTGAAATCATCCATAATTATGGCTACAGTACTGCAAAATATATTTTTAGAGTTGAACTGAACCTTGATTTAGATTTTTCCAATATACTAGAGATGCATTTTCTTGTTTCAGGAGATAAAACAAATGCTGATGGAATAAAAATTACATTCATAATTGATCAGATTGAAGTCTATTTCACAGTCGAAAAACTGTTCCAAGATAATTCAAATCATAATCTTACTCAACTCTTTTCTTTTCCTGAAGTTTTTACAGGAAAGAAGAACATCACTGTAACGTGTGAAGCTCGGACTTCTTATTACCATGAAGTTGGAACAATACACATTACTTCTCAAACAGCAATAAAAAAAATTCAATCCCAAACGCTTACTGATGCTCCCTCTTCTCTCCCTCTATTTCCTGACTGGATTAAATTCAAAGGGAGCAGTGTAAACACTATTACCAAAAGTGTTTCAACAATTTTCAACAATTCTTTGAACTTTGATAAACTTAATCTAACCCTATCATTTTTAGCAAGCGACTTTTCAGCCCTAAATCAACATTTAGAAATCGAGATTAACTATCAGATTGTAAACTCACAAGAGTTTCAAGAAGATGAGCATGTGTCAGAAAGCTTCCTCTCTGAAATTAATTCTGGTATAAATTTACTCACCATCCATTTTTCCGTTGAAATGTGTATTGATGAAATACTATTTTCACTTATTCATCTTGCTGCAAATGGAATCAATAATCAAGATATTCTTCCAAATAATGCATATGAATGGTATGAATGGAACAACAATGAATTTGACCACACATTTGATTTATCAGCATTGAAACCTCAAGTTAGCTATCCAGAGCAGATTGTGGAAATTCGGGTGAATTATGGATGTATAGGAGCAGTAATTCTTCCTTCAATTCGATATGACATTATTGCTGAATTTAATAGAAAATCAGGAGAAATTGGAGAAAGAAACCAAATTAATAGTTCTCAAACAATTACAACCAAGTTTATGACTAAAGATAATGATGAGTCTATTACTTTCAGAATTCAGGGTTCAGCAACGGGATTAGGGTATTTCTATATTCTCAATACTAGTTTTATTACGTTCGAAGCTTTACCAGAACTTCAAGAACATGAAACTTTAGAACGAACAGTAATAGATACTGTGAGTCATCCTGCTTCCCCCTTTTTTTCTCTAGATTTAACTTACACAGATTTTTTCAGAACCACACTAGATAATTACCACCACCTCTTCAACATTTCTTTTTCCTTCTCCTTAACTAATGTATTTGGTAATGCAATAAGAGAGTTACATGTTCTTATGAAATTCGACCTCATAACTATTTTTGATGAACAATTCTCATATGAGGAAAATATTGACCTTCAAAAGCAACAAACACTTTATTCTAATGTATATGATGTGTATATCAGTTTAACTCTCTACAGGGATGGAGATGAGATAACTCTTACCAATCTTAAATACTCTCTCTTTAGCTCTTCAAACATTACTAATAACGCAACTCCTGAAAATACTTCTTCTGATCCTGTTGCTCCTTCAAAATTTATAATGTTAATAGAATATGGGGGAATGTTGTCTTTCTTCATTGTTATGCTTGCTCAACACCTTCTAAAAAGAAGTAAAGAAAGAACTGATACTGGAGAAGCAAATCAAGTTGAAGTAAGAGGAGGAGTGATTGGGAGATTGATAGCTTTTCCAAAGATATTGTGGTTGAAAGTAAAGGAAACAACTCTAAGACTCTACTTACTTCCAGTATCTATCGTGTTTTTTTTAGGAAAAACAGCTGCACTATATAATATCATTACTGAGCTCAATACTATAGCTAATAATCGTTTTCTTCAACCGCAACTTGTTGGTTCAGGAAAATGGGGTTTTTATTCTTTTTTCGTGTGTAGTTCTTTAGCTGACGTAGTCTTACTCTCTACGCTTTTTCTTATATTCACTTCTACATTTTATGTGGATTTATATAAATTATCAAAGAGTTTAGGAAAAGTAACACTGTTATTATATCTGATATCTGGTACAGCGTTGGTATGGTATATTATAAGGAATTATTCCAGAATCAAAATCTACGCACTCATCATTCTTTTCATTTCATTGTTAGGTATTGTCATCGCTATCTCTCTCTTTGGTAAAACAAAAATGAAGCAACCTGAAACTACCAAGAGCTACTTATTCAAGAAAAATACTTCAGAAGCTACTTCAGAAGATGAAACCCTAGATTTACCGATTCTTAAAGAAGAATCTGCACTCTCTGATGAAGAATATAAAGAGTATAGACAAAAAATTGTCAACTATATAATTGATAAAGTAAAACATCCACTTCAGGTTCCAGTTAATCATTTTTCAGAAAAATTTCAGATTGCTATTGATCTTGCTCATAAACTCCTAATTGAGATAGACAATGAAATCTCCAGTTTGGGAGAATATGATACTGAATTGAGAATTTATATCCGTAGTAAAGACAGTGAAATTGAAAACGGATATCTTGATATTCGTTCTCAAAAAAAGTGTGGTGTGTATAAAGACAATACTAGAATAGATACTAGTATCAAAATGTCTGAGAAAATAGAAACTAATTTACTTAATTCTACAGGTAATTACATATCTTCCACAAAATCTCTCTATCCTACTCCAATCCTTGATACTAAAGATGGTACAATCTCTAGTATTTTCAATTCAAATATTATTGGAATACTAGATGTTGATTTTCAGACAGACATTCATACACTAATTGTGAAAATTAGAAGGTACTTACTAAGTAATGAAAATCAGCTTCAAAAAGCTAATAAGGTTTTCTTCAAAATAATTAAAGATGATTTTATTGATGCTCTTGAAAGAATTACCAATTTAAAGAAAAATGATGGAGTACTAAAAGAAAGAATTACTCAATATTTGCTATATTTAGCTGCTAGTTTAGAAAATAAGGATTCCATCTCACACCCTTCTTTTGAACATTATTCTGATTTTTTCAGTGAAAAAAATCTCCTTTGTGGATTTGGAGCTATATCTTCAAGAGGTTTCGATGAAATTACTCTTAATACAGTGAGAACTTCAGAAGGTTATCCTAGGATATCCAAACTCATTTTTAATGAATTTAAATACAAATATAGTAACAAACCTTTTCAAATTAGTAGTTTTAGAAGAGATTTCAGATCTCTTCCAAGTGTTATGAGACAATCCATAAGAGATATCTTAGATAACTCTATAATCGATTCATTTGCATCATACAAAATAGAATCTGGAAAGATTCTAGTTAGAAAAAATACTGGTTTTTCTTTTGGTATCACGCCGAATAGAGGAAATGATTTATTGATAAAGCTGGATAGTTGGTTTTCTTCATTAGAAAAATTAAGAAATGCAAGAAGAGAGATTTTAGGTGAACAAGCATTCAAACTTGATGAAAGATTAGAGACTCAGGAAACTCTTGGAGAGGGTATTTATAATGCATTAAGAGCTCAAGGGGAGTTAGAAGCCTTAATGGAAAATGGTTTTTATTTAGATTTTGAAGGTCATTTAGCAGGGAATCATTTTTCAATTCATCCTAAGACATCTAGAAAATCTAAATTTGTAATTAATAATGAAATCTCTCCAGAGATTGAGATTAATACAGAACATTTTTCTATGTCTAACGGATTAAATATTCTGAAAAACCGAAGAATTGTTCAAGTAAACCAACAGCTAATAGATGTTGATGCATATTCAACATTTAATTTAATAGAAGATAAAATCTTCTCTTTGTATTTCAAGGATTTAAACAAAGATCGATACTGTATTTATGTTACAGATTCAATTGATGGATTTAGAAGAGACTCTACTTTCATTGTTGTTAATTATGATTTTTTTGATAATCACTATCAAGATTTGTGTTATTTGATAAAAACAAGATTAATTAATGATATAAGAAACAAGTGTCTCCTAGTTGAATGGTGGAGAGAATTAGATAACAAAGAAATAGTACCGATTTTTGTTAATAGTACCAAGGAAGGTTTTGAAATAAGCAATCACTTCACTTTCATTTCTACAAAAGTAAACTCTAATTCCAAAGGTTATCTTTTTAATTCAAGCTTAAGGAGAATCGGAAAATATCAATATTTGATTGGCTGGGATACAGCTAGACATTTTGCTTTTCTTCCTGAAAATTCTAGGATGAAATCAAGCAAATGGTTTGGAGTAATTGATTTAGCTTTTTCGATAGGAACAGCAAAACATGATGACAATCCATTCAATGAATCAGATGATCTCTTTGCGTCATGGGAGTGGGCACGAAAAAATGCTAGAATCAAAGAAACAATTCAATTAGATAATGAGCAACCTTCAAATTTCTTTGCTTTTCAACATAATAACAAGAGCATTTTTAACTTCTTGAAGAAAATCTTTGACTACTCTTTCTCATCTTGGTTTACAAGCAAAAGCTCTAGAGGTAACAAAATTCTCAATATATTGTATCCTTATTGGTTATCACCAAGACTTTTTCAAAGAAAACCAATACGAGAGTTTAGAGTAATTGTATTCGAAAAAAAAGATGGAAGAAAAACTATCTCTCAAATAAATTCTTCTTCTGATTACCTTAATTTCACAATAAAACTTCATCGAAGTTGTATCAATCTTTTTCCCCAAATACATCTCACAGATAATAACACAGTAAGATTTGGTTATACTGCTACAAATCAATGGGTGATAGATTTGTTATTTCATGAACTTCATACTTGCCCCTACACAAACAACTCTGGTAATGAATTGGTAATGAAGCAATATGAGAAATGGAATGAATTTTTGAAATCAGACAAATCTCCAATCAAATACATGAATCCAATGCAAGCATGTTGGTTATTATATAAATCAATTTTGAAGATGGAACAGATTGAATTACAATTATTTAATATGTATAAACAGCAATATGATAGATTTCGTTATAATAAACAAACTTTAGAAGCACAAAAAATGTGGCAATGGAGTAAATTACCATTAACACGAAGGAATTTCCAAAAGTATTTTTCATTTGCAATAATGCCAGTAGAAAATGCTTCTATGAAACCCACACTCAAAACAGGTAATCTCAGATATAGAATTTTGTATGAAACTTCTTCTGAGGAAATTAAGAAATTTGTTCATACAGTCTTTTTGAGAATATTAGACATCTATGAAAACCAAGAATTGCATGATTGGATAAAACCAGTCTTTAAAATGATAATGTCTTTCTTTGAAATCATATAAGTACATGTTTCTTTTTTTAAGCAACAGTAAAGTAATTTCCTTCAGATTTTTGTTTCTTATCGAGTTGGGAATCCTTCTTATTTACTCTAGGTCGTAGTGTACGAGGATCCTGTCTAAAGGTAATATCCATCTTTTTCAAGAATGTATTCATTCCAGTTTGAACTCTTGATATTCTTTTAGCTTTTCCATTAATACCAGGGATGCCGTCAAAGACCATCAGTCTATCAGAAAAGAAACTCATCATCATCATGTCATGTTCAACAACTAAACAACTTGTCTCATAATGTGATACTACTCTTTTAATCACTTTTGCTACATTTACTCTATCTTCTGAGGAAATATAAGCTGAAGGTTCATCTAACAGATACAAATGAGCTCTTCTACCAAGACATGCCGCTATAGAGACTTTCTGAAGCTCTCCTCCAGAAAGATCACATAATCTGGAATCTAGAAGTTTGGAGAATTTCAAAGGTTCAACTATCTCTGATTTGTGCCAACCACTTGTCAGCATTACTGGATTTACTTCTCGTAAATAATCTAAAACTGATTGTTCTGACTCTGTATAGAGATATTGTGGTTTATGACTTACAATCAATTTTTCATCGATTTTAGATTCTTGAGCTTTTTCTTGAAGATCAATTGCATCCTTGTCTATAGTTGTCATTTGTGCCAATATTTCAGTAGGTTCAGATATTGTAGTAGGTTCAAGAATTCCTGCAAGCATTTTTACAAAAGTTGTTTTACCAATACCATTTGGTCCAAGAATTCCTACTACTTCCCCTTTGTATAATTCTCCCCCCTTTACCGATAATTCAAATGAGTCGAATTTCTTTGTCATGTCTCCGTATCTTAATGCAAGTCTCGAAGATATAATCTTCCCTTCAAGGCTTGCTTTTTTGAATATTATAGGTTCAGCTCTAAATCGCATATTCTCTGAAGGTATATACCCATCCAAAAAAATGTTAATTCCTTCTCTAACAGAATAAGGATGACTTACAATGCCATATACACCTGCCTGCCCATAGTACATATGAACATGATCACTAAGATAATCTAACATTGCTAAATCGTGTTCTACTACAATTAGAGTATGGTTCGGGGATTTCATTTCGTTAATATATTGTGCAATCTTGACTCTTTCTTGAACATCCAAATACGAAGTTGGTTCATCAAAAAGATAAACATCAGCTTCTCTTACAATTGATGCTGCAATCGCTAATTTCTGTAATTCCCCCCCACTTAATTTTGAGATATCCCTGTCCCAAACCTTAGTTAATGAGAATATTTCTTTGACTTCATCTTTTAATCCTCGTTCATCCACTTTGGAGATTAAATCAGAAACATTCCCTTTTATGACTCTAGGTAGTTTATCTACGTTCTGTGGTTTCAAGATAATTTTCAGTTGCTCATTTGCAAGTTTCTCAAAATAAGATTGAGCCTCTGTTCCCCTGTAATTTTCTATTATTTCATCCCATTCTGGTGGTTGATCAAATCTTCCAAGATTTGGTTTAAAAGCTCCCTGCAAAACATTTAATGTTGTGCTTTTACCTGATCCATTTTGTCCAACTAAACCTGTAACTTTTCCTATCTTTGGCATAGGTAATCTGTGAAGTTTAAATCCATTTATCCCATATCTGTGGGTGACTTCTTTGTCTAATTCTTCTGGAAGATTAACCACAGTAATACAATGAAATGGACATTTTTTTACGCAAATTGCAACACCAGAGCATAAAGGTTCATGAATAACAGCTTTATTGCTTGGAGGATCAAAAGTAATAGTTTCTCTTCCTGCTCTAACAGATGGGCAAACTTTGTAACATAGTTGTCCACACTTATCAGGTCTGCATTTCTCTTGATTTATCACAGCAACACGAGTCATTAGAAGTAAACTAAATGCTTGATTTAAAAATCTAGAGTTGAGATAGAACATATTAGCTTTGAAAGCGAATCTATGATTTCTTTGTGTTATAGAGTCATTTCAAGTGTATATTTATAGAAGTCATAATACCAACTGAGAGATGACTGACTCTCAACTATTACTCAATCTAATGGATAAATCACGTATCCTCCTACCCCGTTCACACTCAAAGAGTGCTTTCGGATCGCTTGATTTTGATCTATACTCTACCTAACTCCTAGTTTTTGAATGATAATACTCATGCCTGACCCAAATCATTCTCTGATGGGGTCACCGAGGTCATGAGAATTCGTATCATTCATTTTAACTACTTGAAATGAATATTTAAACATAAAAATAAATTCTACAATTTCTAATCCCATTAAAAAATGAGTTTACGAAGGTTTTTAAGGTACAATTTGATTAATTTACTTGAAATAAATCTATTAGAATAGATTACAGAAAGTAAGGTGTTATTATGCCTATTCCAGATAGTGTCCTAGCAAAAGAATATAGTCTTGTAATGGAGAGAGCTTATGCTTTCGAACCTAAAGAAGGTGATTTAACAACCTGGAAAGGTTTTGTTCCAGTAATTACAAATGAAGGAGAAATATTTGTTGATGTTGAAATAAAACTACCAGAGAATTATCCTGAATCTTCACCAGTCGTTCAGATTCTTAGTCCAATAACTCATCCGAATATGACATCAGATGGTGTTCTCGAAATGAGGATGCTTGTACGTTGGAGAGACAGCTATCACTTATTCCAAGTTATAGTTGAATTATTGAGACTCTTCTCAAAGGTTCCAGCAAGGTGTGTTGAAGAAAAACCTCAAACTGTTGATACACAAGAGCAATTAGATCCAATAATTTCTCAGAAAGAACAATTAGTTGTAATTCTTGAAGACAAGAAGAAGATTTTGAATGAAATAAAAAACAAGCAATCACAGCAATTGACAAATAGAACTTTACAACAGGAAAAACAAAAACACCTTGAAGATGAAATCTTGAATGTTGAAAGTGAACTTTTCGCGATTGAACAGCAATTTGAAGATTATGATATCTCTAGTCTAGAATTTGCTAAAAGGTTCTATAATTTGAAGAAAAGATTGTATCTCTTAGAGACTAAAATATAATTTCAGCTATTTTCTTCTTTTTCCATATCTTCTTTATTATCATTTTTCATGAGTCGCTTCGTTATGAAGTACCATGATCCTAACCATATTCCAATTAGAAGAAAACTTATACCTACCTTCAGTGCTGCAAATAGGAAATTCAATCCTGGTTGTGGACTATTAGGTATTCTCATTATTCCCTCACTAATTATTACACAAATTCCAATGAAAGCTCCAAAAACAAAGATTTCAAAAACTATTAACTTAGTAAGCCTTGGGGTTAGTTTAAAATAATCTTTGATTCCTGATCCAATATTTTTTATGAATTTAGATGTAGTTTGAAATATACTCATGATACTACCCCCGATGAATTAATCAATACAGCGATCACAATAGCGAGAATACCACTAACAATAGTCAGGATATTAAATGTCTTGACAACTTCTTTTTCATGAAGGGGGCCTTTTTGTATAACTAAACCAACTAGTGTTATTGGTGCTTTTTTATCTCTAGTTGATTCAATTTTCCAATCTTTAGTCATTTTTGTCGGTCTAGTCATCTCTCTTCTTTCTAATAATCCTTTAACGCTACTTATTATTCCAAATGCATTCATAATAAAAGGTATCATAGCAATTATAACAACTACTTCTAACCTCCCCATAACTGCTATTGCTCCTAAAGCTCCTCCTATTGCAAGGCTTCCTGTATCTCCTCCGAAAACCTTAGCCGGATAGCGATTAAATATCCAAAATGCTAATACTGTACCAATCATAATTAGGATGAAAATATAAGTTAATCCTGATTCTGCTAACCCTGCATCATTGAGTGGATCTAAACCATTACCAAAAACGATTAAATTGGAAAATACAACTGCAAGCAATACAATGATTGTAGTAGTCGCCATTGATCCGTTAAATACATCTAACATATTAACAGAATTAGCAGGTACTGCTACCACAAAAGGTAGAAGTATAAGATAGGCTATATTTAATTTTGTTTTTCCAATAAATGGTAAAATGGGTTCTGGTATATATCGTTTAGATGCAATTATCGGGATTGAAGCAAATAGAAGTAGAAACGGTTTAAGTATAGCACTCAAATTTACGATATCATCTACTAGTCCAATTAAACCTGCTACTGTTACTGTAATACAAAAAATACCTATAGATAATCTTAATTCAGAATCATTAACAAGAATTATCATTAAAACAGAAGATAGAATTATGGACAGTAATATTATGATTCCTCCCCTCTCAGCAACCTTAGGCTTCTCTTTTTTATGAACATCTACACCATGAATCCCTCTTTTATGCATTATTCTTATATGAAGAGGTAATCCAGCTAAAGTAATAATAAAAGGGGTAAGAAAAGATAGTATGTAAATAATTACCGGTGCTACAGTAGCCATTAAGCCAAAATCTGTAAGCGCTATATGAAATTTCCTATTGACATTTTTTACAGATCTTCTAATTTCTTAAGAGCTTTCAAAAGTTCAGCTTTATCTCCACTAACAGCTTCTCCGAAGAGCTCTGCTGATTTCTTTTCTTCTGGTGCTGCAGCATCTTCATCATCTATTTTTGGTACAGGAGGTTGTACTGTTTGTGGTTGAGTAGTAGGTGCATCAACTTGTGAAGGTGGTGCTGGTATACTTCCAGAAACTTCTTTAGAAATTGGACTAACATCTCTTTCTGCAGGTTCTGTGACTTGTGTTGCAGGTTTAGGAAAAGCGGATGGAGCTGGAATATCAATTTTAGCTGGGATTTCTTCAGTTGTTGGTATTTCTGGTATCACTTCTGGTTCTGGTATAGTACTACGAATAGGTGGTGGAGGTGCAGGTGTTGGTATGGATGGAGCTTCAATAGTTGGAGGTACAGGCTGTTTTTCCTCAACCAGTTCTGGTTCTGCAGCAATAACTTCTGGTGAAGGTGGTGGAGTTGAAGGTGCGGTTGGCATTTCAGCAACTGGTTCTGGCATTGTTTCTTTCTCTGCAATTTCTTTAAATGCCTGAACATCTGCAGGTTCGACTGCAGGTTCTTGTTGAACACTTCTTGCTGCTTCAATTAGCAAAATCCTTTCATTAAGACCATCTATCCTTTTTCCTAAATTAGATAAATCTGGAGTACTTGCTGCTCCAGTTGGAGCACCTCCTTGTTCTAATGCAGTAATTTTGTTCTCTAAATTCTCAATCCTTTCTTTTAATGACACAACAACGTTATCATAATCTTTGAATCTTTCTTGGACAGCTGAAACTATGCTTTCAACCATATTTTTTACCATGTTAACAGAATTCACCAAGGATTTTACTTCATCTTTTGCCATTTTAAATCTACAAGTAACTTTTATTTTAATGCATATAAAATCATTGTTAAAGGAAGGAAGTTCTAATACAATTTGCTTCGAGTTTGCATTATCTTTAGGAAAAGAAGATAATTTGATTACTCATTAAAACTAGTAATTTATTATCTCAAGATTCTTAAGCAATTTCATAAAACTATCAATGACTCCTAAATCGATAATTTTCCAATCGACCAAACTTAAATTCGATGTTATTTCGAGTATATTATTTTGATTATTTATTAGATTGATAGTATCTAGCATCATGCCACCATAATCACTTGACATTATCTGTGATAATCTTTTAATTTTGGTTAGTTGCTCCTCGGAGAAGTTCTGCTCTTCAGCTAACTGATCCAAATCACTCATTGCTTTGTAAACTTTCTTTCCACTAAATGGTCCTTCCCACATTCTCTTAGGGATTTTATCAATCAGTTGCTTTGTATTTTCGTCCTTGATTTCTTCTGTTAAGTCCTTAACTAACGCGTTAAATGAATTCTCTAAAACTTTCAGTTCGTTTTTTAGTAGCTCATCTACTTCTGTATTTAAATTAGTAAACAGATTGTCAATTGATTGAATTCCTTTTCTTTCGAATATTCTGTATGAATGAAGAAGATTTCTTATCAGATATTCTTTCTCATTCCTTTCATTGCTTTTGAGATGTGTGAGAGATTCTAACTCCCTTGTTATCATGTTTAGAAACAATCCTTTTCTTTTCACTAATCCCTTTAAGAAAATCCTTTGTATTTCTGTTGAGAATTTTTCTTCATAACAACAGGATAAAACTGTACTTACAGCTACAGAACCTACTCTCTTTAACGTAGTTGGATCAACTTTTTCAATTGTATCAAGATTGGTATGGTGAAAGGTATCAGGGTGACCAAACATGACAGAAGGAATTCGTAGAGGAGCATCGTTAAATAATAACTGATCTGATCCACCTGCAAATGGTTTAATTCTGAAATTCCAAGGAAACTGCCATCCGCCTTGTTCAATAGCTAAAGGATTGTCTTTTACATTGTCTATACATTCTGATATTAAATCATTGAGAAAAGATGGAGTAGAAATACTCTCCTTGTTAAAAGTAAAAGGATAACCTACAAGAGATGGATGTTCACCTACCATATCAAGATTTATGCAGAGAATTGGTTTGAAATTATCCTCTTCTTTTTTTTCCATTATCCAAGGAATGGTTCCACTGAATTCAGGTACCCATAAAAATCTGATAGAACGTTCGGGATAGTCAATCTCTCCATTTTGAATTAACTTCTTTATCGTTCTGTAAATCTCAAGTAATAGTGAACTTCCAGATGCATTATCGTTCGCTGAGGGAGCTGGATGACAAATGTGTGCTATAATTATTATTTCTTCTTCTGGATGTTTGTTTCCTTCAATTTTAGTTGATAAAACATGCATCTTCCCCTCATAAAGTTCAGCTCTAATTTCACCTTTTATTTTCACCTTTTTTCCTTCTTTCATATAATTGATTAGCTCTAATGCTTGTTTTCTAGAAAGAGAAAATCCAAACGTTGACTGCTCAACATTTTCTGCATTAGGCCACAACCCTACATATTGAATCATCTCCTGATATCCTTGCGCTCTCTGTTCTGAAGGGTATGCAACGACCCCTAACGCTCCGTGCTTAGCTAATCTTTCAATCAATGTTCTTGGAGAAGCTGTAGTTAATACTACTTTTCCATTTACATCAGCTTTTTCAAAATCCTCTTCCTTTCCTGCTCCAACATGGACTACTTCAGCTGTAAAATCCGCTGATTTTGAATGAGTGCAGATGCTTTCTGGAACCTCAGAAAAACGACAAAGCGCTTTTTTTGTAGGTTCTAACAACTGTAACGATCCATCTTCAATATCCCAAGAAATTGGTGTTTCCCATTCAGAGTATAGTTTTGTGCCGTCAGCTATATATTCATGAATCTGGTAATTTTCATCTCCAAGTTTCTTTAATTCATTACTCAAAAATTCTAAGGCTGTATGGAATTCTTTACTTGCTTGTATACGGTGATACAAACTTAGAAAACTTGTAGTTCTTTTAGCCTTTTCACCAGATAATTCTAGTGTAATTTTATTTATAAGCTCAAGTAGACTCATGAGCAGAAATGAAAATTCATGAATATATTTCTTTTGCAAGTAAGTGAATAATTATTATTTCTGACATTCTTTACAGTAGAAAGTACTTCTTATGTCTTGAATGATTCTAGTTATTTTGTTACCGCAGTTTTCGCAATTTCTTCCTTCTTTTGCATATACTTTGTGCCATTTTTGAGCCGATCCCTCTTCTCCTGAAGACGTTCTATAGGACTGAATTGTACTTCCCATGCTTTCAACAGCTTTACGGAGCGTTGTAGAAATTGATGAACCAAGTCTTTCAATCTCTTCTGATTTTAGGTCTTTTACTAATCTCATAGGACTGATTTTTGCTAAAGCTAAGGATTCTGATTTGTAGATATTTCCTATACCCGCAATTAAACTTTGATCGAGAAGAATCTTTCCAATTTCTTTATTTTCATATTTTTTTAGTTTTAGTTTTTCTTCAAATTCTTTTTTGGGAAAAGGAAGTTCCAAGCCATCTGGACCCATTTTTCTAATGGGCAAATAATCTATAACTTCTTTGTAGGAATCATAAATTTTGAATTGTCCGAAATTTCTTATATCTTCAAAAATAGCAATATTTTGTTCATTCTCAAAGGAAATCTTGATCTTGGGATGAGTAATGTGCAAAGGAATAGATTCTTGTTCTAGATTAATCCAATGTCCTGACATTCCTAAATGGTTTAGAATGACTTTTGAAAAATTGAAGTTCCATATGAGGAATTTTCCTCTTCTTTCAATTTTTGTTAGTATTTTACCATTAAATTCTTCAAACATTTTTTGCTTTCCTTTGTATTTACTATATTTCTGGGAAAGCTTAGTTAGTTCTATATTTGATACTTTTTTGGTTTCATACTTCTTTAAAGAAAGTCTTGTACACTCTACTTCTGGACCCTCTGGCATTTACATCATCATCTTAATAACATCTTTTTCAGCTTGGTCTCTATTCTTTTCTGTAAGCTGATAGACAATAGTATCTGGTCTGTTTTTAATTTTACTAGTGAAATTATTATCTCTTAGCATTATTGTTCCTAAAACACAATTCTGTTCCAAACATTTTTCTACAAATAACTTGAATTTTGAAGAAAAGAGTTCCATTTTCCCAATCTCATCTAAAACAATTAGCTCATAGCTATACTTGTTCAGATCCTGTATAACTTGGTCAACTATAGTGTTAACATTTTCCAAATAAACTCCATAGCTTGCCACTCGATATTTACTATGCGTATTTTCCTTTGAAGCTAATAGAAGTTTGTAACCAGAAAAAGATTCAATATGAAATCCTATCCTTCTGTTATTTCTTTCAATCTCAGAAGTGACAAATCCTACAGTTTTTCTTCCTGTTATTTCAACGACTTTTTTAATTAGAGTTGTTTTTCCAACTCTTGGATATCCGGTTATCAGAATATTTGGCATATTTGTTCCCCATAGTTCTAATTTTCTTTACTTTGTCTCTTGTTCTCATTCTTGAAAAATCTTATAAATCTGGCTTTCAATGTTCTCAAAATCAGCGAAGTTACAATGTTACTCGAAAGTGATAAATATGAGCGAATTTAGAGGTGCTACCCATGATAGACGAATAGATTTACGAGGAAAGTCTATCGTTCGTTTAGAAAAACATGGGAGGAGGTATGAATTACTTGTCAATCCTGAACCTGCATGGAAGTTTTTGCAAGGGGAAAAGGTTGAAATTGATGATATATTTGAAGTATTTATTGTATATGAAAATTTATCACGAGGAGTTAAAGCAGCAAATGATGATTTAGAAGTTGCTTTTGAAGGAATGACAGATAGAGAAATAGCAGTTAAAATACTGCAAGATGGTCAGCTTCAGTTAACAGCTGATCAGAGAAATGAAATTCTTAAAGAGAAAAGAACTGAAATTGTTGATTTTATTCACATTCATTGTATAAATCCACGAGAAAATGTTCCTATCCCCAAAGACAGAATAGAAAATGCTATTCTTGATTTGGGAGTTAATATTGATTACAAAGAAGAAGCGAAAAATCAAGCTTTAGAAATTATTAGTCAACTAAAACCAGTTATGCCAATTAGACTGGAATCAGTTAAACTGGCATTAAAAATACCTCCAAGTTATACTGGTCCACTTTATGGTTATGTACTATCTGCAGGCAATCTCATTCAAGAAGAGTGGTTATCTGACGGTAGTTTAGCTGTGGTGACTCAAATTCCATCTGGAACTCAAGCAGATTTCTTGGAACAAGTAACTTCACGAACAAAAGGAAAAGCGCAAGTCAAAATATTAGAAAGACTTGCTGAATGAACAATAAAAATTGTGATCAATAATGTCCGTTATTAAAGTAAAGAATCATGAGATAGTTATTCCAGGTGATTTACTAGCCGAAGGTAATTTCAAATCTGGCGATGGTGTCATAAAAAAAGGAAATGCCTATTACTCTACAATTGTGGGTCTTTTTCAGGATAAAGGAGAATATATTCAAGTTAAGGCTCTAAAGGGTAAATACATGCCTAGATCTGGTGATCTAGTTATCGGAAAAGTAGTTGAAGTTGGATTAACTAATTGGATTGTTGAAATTGGCTCCCCTTATTCAGCGGTATTATTAGCCAATAATGCAACAGAAAAGCGATTTGATCCAGTAAAAGACGACGCTAGAAAAATATTCGATATAGGAGATATTATTCTTGCTAAAATTGCAAGTTTTGACAGAACCAGAGATCCCTCATTACTCACAAATGAAAGAGGATTAGGGAAATTGAGAGGAGGAAGAGTATTAGAGATTGAAGCTGCTCATATCCCTCGGGTCATTGGAAAAAAGGGAACTATGATTAATATGGTTAAAAGACTTACAAGAACACAAATTATAACTGGTCAAAATGGAAGAGTATGGATTCATGGAAAAAAGCCAGAAGATGAATTGAAGGCTATTGAATCAATTAGAAAAATAGAGTTAGAAGCACATACACAAGGATTAACTGACAGAATACGCGATATGTTATCTAACGGTCAAACAGAAAATGAGGTGTAATATTATGGCAGGAGATGGAACCGTCCAACTGATCGATGAAAACGGAAAAAGAATAGATGGACGAAAATTAGACGAACTACGTCCTATAAGTATTAAAATTGGTGTAGTGAAAAACGCAGATGGTTCTGCAGAAATTCGTATGGGAAAGAATATTATTATTGCAGCGGTTTATGGGCCTAGAGAACTGCATCCAAAACACAGAGCATTAGCAAATAGAGCATTAATTCAGTGCTTCTATAGAATGTCAACTTTTTCAGTCAATGACAGAAAAAGCCCTGCTCCTTCAAGGAGAGAAAAAGAAATTTCAATGATTATTGCCCATTCATTGTCTTCGGTTGTTCTAACAGAGAAGTATCCACGAACAGCAATAGATGTTTACTTACAAGTACTTCAAGCTGATGGTGGAACTCGTTGTGCTAGTTTAACAGCTGCATCAGTTGCATTAGCTGATGCTGGAGTACCAATGAGAGGTATAATTTCTTCAGTGGCATCAGGTTTAGCAAATGACAAGGTTTTACTAGATTTATATGATTTAGAAGACCAAAAAGGATCTGGAGATTTACCATTGGCTTATGCACCTACTTTGGATGAAATATCTTTACTCCAACTAGATGGAGTCTTTACCGTAGAACAATTTGAAGAAGGTTTAGATTTAGCAATCAAAGGAGCTAAAGAGATTTTTGAAATACAAAAAGATGCATTAAAACAGAAATATACAGATATTAGAGCTGAGGTTTCTGAGAAAGTTGTTAAAAAAGCTGAAGTCAAAGAGGTTCCTAAAGCTGAAGTCAAAGAGGTTCCTAAAGCTGAAGTCAAAGAGGTTCCTAAAGCTGAAGTCAAAGAGGTCCCTAAAGCTGAAGTCAAAGAGGTCCCTAAAGCTGAAGTCAAAGAGGTCCCTAAAGCTGAAGTCAAAGAGGTCCCTAAAGCTGAAGTCAAAGAGGTCCCTAAAGCT